>OGGQ01000132.1_pt1 | contig 99620 bp, 88 predicted proteins | sample 1571191 | NCBI WGS metagenome assembly OGGQ01 (sample SAMEA2582061, study PRJEB24529) | metagenome | biome: Human gut stool | place: China | collected 2011
GGCCGCTCCGCCGGAGCGGCCCTGAAAAATAAAGTACGAAAAGGAGCAGAACAATGAAAGAAGAAGCGGCAAAAAAGAAAAAAGCGCCGATGAGCATGTGGAAAATCATTCTCATCGTAATCGCGGTAGTCTATGTCATGTCCTTCATCATTCCCTCCGGCGCATACCAGCGTGACGGGAACATGGCAATTCCGGGCACTTACGAGGTAACAGAGAAAGTTTACCTGAACCCGGTGGAAGTAATTCTGGGTGTCGGCGATCTTACCTACACCACATTCGGAAAACTGTTTGTAACCCTGATCATCATGGGCGGCATGATGGGAATCGTAAATTCCACAGGCGTTCTTGACCGGGCCCTGGGAAATATGATCCACCGTCTGAAAGACAAAGCCCTGGTTATCATTCCCATCTACATATTCGCAACGGCTCTTCTGGGATGCGTTGGTTCCATGATTTCCACGGTAGTGCTTTTTGTGCCTCTGGGAATCACCATTGCCAAGCAGCTGAAGGCAGACCGGCTCTTTGCTGTGGGACTGGTAATTTTAGGTTCCTTCACAGGCTTCATGACCTCTCCCATCAATCCTCTGACCGGCGTTCTGGGACAGGAGATTGCAGGTCTTGCTCCCTATTCCGGCGCAGGCCTCCGTACCATTGTTACTGTCATCAACCTGCTGATTGTATCCGCATACCTGATCTGGTGGGTAAAACGCTGCCAGAAGAATCCGGCAGTTTACGAAAAGAACTTCGGAGGAGAGCAGGAAGAGACAGGAGAAGTTGTGGTACCGGGTGCTGAAACATACCGTCCCATGACAATCCGTGAGATCGCCATTCTGGTTATCTTCTTCGGAGCATTCATTTTCTTTGCGGCAGGCGGCCCCACACTGGGACTGGGCATGACAGAACTGGGTTCCATCATGCTGCCGGTGGCATTTATTGAAGGAATTCTGGCTCACTATGACATTGATGAGACCATGAAACGTTTTGTAAAAGGAACTCAGGATATGTGCGGCGTTATGGTATTCATGGTACTGGCATGTGTCATGAGCGTTATCCTTAATAACTCCGGAATTCTGGATACCATTGTTTATTATATCTCCATTCCGCTGAGCCATATGAGCAGCGCATTTGCGGCAGTCGGCATGTTCATTGCCAATGCCATCATCAACATTTTCATCAACTCCGGATCCGGCCAGACCGCAGTCATGATGCCCATCATGGCACCGCTGGCAGACGTAATCGGCGTAACCCGTCAGATGGCAGTTCTGACTCTTCAGTACGGCGACGGATTCACCAACCTGTTTGCACCCACCAGCGTAAACCTGATGGCATGTCTTGCAATGGCCAAGGTAGATTTAAAGAGCTGGTACAAATTCCTGGTTCCCTGCTATGCCATGCTGTTTGTAGTCATGGTCATCTCCATCTTTGTGGGAACCGCCATCGGATTCAACTAGGAGGCAGCATACATGCAGATATCAGAACAGATCCGGCGCCTGTCGGATGAACTGGAAGAACATACTCTGGCAATACGCCATGAAATTCATTCCAATCCGGAACTGTCTTACCATGAGTTCAAAACCAGTGAACTGGTACGCAGAGAACTGGACCGCATTGGAATTCCCTATGAAAACAGCCCGTGCAAACCCGGAATCATTGCCACCATCGACAGCGGAAAACCCGGAAAGTTCCTTCTTCTGAGAGCAGATATGGACGCCCTTCCCATTCAGGAAAACACCGGTCTTCCGTTTGCTTCAAAAGTTCCCGATGTGATGCATGCCTGCGGACATGACATCCATACATCCAACCTTCTGGCTGTGGGAGAAATCCTGTACCGCACCAGAGATCAGTGGAACGGAAAGGTGAAGCTGGTATTCCAGCCGGCGGAAGAAAACGGCGGCGGCGGACGTGAAATGATCAAAGCCGGTCTTATGGATGAACTTCCGGATGCATGCTTCGCGCTTCATGTGGAAAACGGAGAGCAGGGAAAACTTCTGGTGGGAAGCAGGTATCTGACGGCATATTCCGATGCCTACAGCATCACCGTCCATGGAAAAGCGGCCCACTCCTCCACACCGGAGGAAGGCGTGGATGCCATCTACATTGCGTCTTCCATTATTACGGCGCTGCACGGCATCATTTCCAGAAACCTTTCCCCCATGGACCGGTCCACACTGAATGTGGGCGTGATCCAGGGCGGAACGGCCCCCAACATCATTGCGGACAAGGCGCAGATGAGGGTCATGATGAGGAACCTTACCAAAGAATCCAGAGAAGCGATGATGAAGAAGATCGAAAGCCTTTCCGACGGAATTGCCCGTTCCATGGGAGGCAGCTGTGATCTGGAATTCCGTGCCGGATACCCGGCCGTATATAATGATGAAGCATTTACTTCTTTTGTGGCAGATGCACTCAGGAAAAATTCCGACGGCATCTATGAAGGCCTCGGCGACGGACAGCCGGAAAACTGGCTTGTCACAGGAGAACAGCCGCTTCTGGGAGCCGAAGATTTCGGGTTCTATTCCCAGAAAGCTCCGTCCTGCCTGATCTGGGTAGGCGTCGGCGGAGACGCGCCGAAACACAGCCCGGATTTCTGGGTGGATGAACGATATATCAAACTGTGTACCCGCGCCATGGCAGCGGTTGCACTGGAATTCCTGACACAGTAAACCTGTGAGGTCACCGAAAAAGCAGAGAATCTATGGATTTTCTGCTTTTTTTGTGATATCATTAACAAGGAATCCGGGGTTTTACAGTCCCCGGAGGGAATCCCACATATATTAAAATATGAACCCGGAAGGAGAACGGAATGTATCATATAGATTTCAATAAACCCAGCCATATCCATTTTATCGGGATCGGCGGCATCAGCATGAGCGGCCTGGCTGAGATTCTGCTGGAGCGGGGTTTCATGGTTACCGGCTCTGACGCAAAGCAGTCGGAACTCACAGAGATGCTGGAACGGCATGGTGCCCGGATTTATTACGGACAGAAGGCGGAGAACATTACAGAGGGAATAGATGTGGTTGTCTATACGGCAGCTGTTCATCCGGATAATCCGGAATTTGCGGCAGCCAGTGCCATGGGACTTCCGATTCTCAGCCGTGCTGAACTTCTGGGCCAGATTATGAAAAACTATTCGGTGTCCATAGCGGTATCAGGAACCCACGGAAAGACCACCACCACCTCCATGATCACGGAAATCCTTATGGATGCGGGGAAAAATCCCACCATTTCCGTAGGAGGAATTCTGGATTCCATCGGAGGAAATATCCGCGTGGGAGGTCCGGAACTTTTTGTGACGGAAGCCTGCGAGTATACCAACAGCTTCCTTTCGTTTTTTCCCACCATGGAGATCATCCTGAACGTGGAGGCTGACCATCTGGACTTTTTCAAGGACCTGGAGGATATCCGCAGTTCGTTCCGCAGGTTTGCCTGCCTCCTGCCGGAGAACGGACTCCTGATTATCAACAGCGACATCAGGAATTACGAAGAACTCTGTTCCGGACTTCCCTGCCGGGTGATCACCGTGGGCAGTGATCCGGAAAAGAGCCGTTACAGTGCTGCATGGATTACCTTTGATGAAAATGCATGCGCCTCTTTCTGCCTTCTGGAAAACGGAAAGGAAGCGGGAACGGTGACGCTGGGCGTCCCGGGGATGCACAATGTATACAACGCGCTGGCGGCCATTGCCGTATCCAGAGAGCTGGGGATTTCCATGGAAACCATCCGCCGCGGTCTGATGAAATTTGCGGGAACCCACAGACGATTTGAAAAGAAAGGGGTTATCGGAGGCGTCACCATCATTGATGACTATGCCCATCACCCCCAGGAGATTACCGCCACGCTGGCAGCAGCGAAAAATTATCCTCACAGAGAGATCTGGTGCGTGTTCCAGCCCCATACCTACACCAGGACCAGAGCACTGATGAATGACTTTGTCAGAGCCCTGTCATCAGCAGATCACGTGGTTCTGGCAGATATTTATGCGGCACGGGAGACGGATACGCTGGGAATCAGTTCCAGGGATCTGGAAGAGAAAATACGGGAACTGGGGACTGACGTCCATTATTTTCCGTCTTTTGATGAGATCGAAACATTTCTTCTGGAAAATTGTGTCAACGGTGATTTGTTGATAACCATGGGGGCCGGAGATATAGTAAAAGTGGGAGAACGGCTCCTTGGTATGTAAGTTATCCACATTATCCACATAGTTTTCAACAATTTATGTTGAAGAACTATGTGGATTTTTTGATTTACATAACAGAAATGCGGAAGAGGAAGGAAAACATGGAAGTATGAGGTTTTCGACAGGTTTCGCTCTTATTTTTACTTTTATGTAATATTGTTATCCACATTATCCACCGTGTCCACAAGGAGACCTGTGGATGATTCCCGCTATTTCCTTTTCGCGGAACCTGTGATATGATGGAGAAGGAAAAAGACAAAAGGTGAGAAATACATGAGTTCAGGACTGAAAAGCGGGCTTCCGGTTTTAACTACGGCGGTGCCCAATGAATTTATCGATCAGCATATGGCAGCGGCCAGCGGAGAATATGTGAAGGTATATCTGTATCTGCTGCGTCACGGGATGGATGTTTCCGGAGTCTCGGAAATTGCGGACGCTCTGAATCATACAGAGGCAGATGTGAAGCGTGCCCTGGCGTACTGGTGCCGTGCCGGTGTCCTGATGCAGGAAGAACCGGAGGACAGGCAGGAAGCGGCGGGAGTAGGAAAAGCAGAGTCCGGAAGCCGTTCCGGACGCACAGCGGCGGATGCGGCGCTGGCTTCCGCGGAAAGTGCGGCAGGCGATTTTGCAGTTCCGGCCCCCGGAGCCGGGATTCCCGTTCCGCCGGAAAACACCGCGGCCCGTATGGAAGACCTGGCGAAGAACGAGGAGTTTTCCACACTTCTTTACGTGGCCCAGCAGTATCTGGGAAAAATGTTCACGTCGCTGGAATGCGAAAAATTTGCATACTTTTACGATACGCTGAAGCTGCCCTGTGATCTTCTGGAATATCTGGCGGAATATTGTGCCCAGAATGGTCATACCAGTATCCGCTACATTGAAAAAGTCGCCCTGAACTGGTATCAGACCGGCATCCGGACCAGACGTGCGGCGGAGGACTATACCACAAGGTTTTCCGGGGATATTTCCTCGGTGATGAAAGCATTCGGCCTCAACAGCAGAAATCCGGGAACCGCGGAAAAAGAGATTATGAAGAAATGGTTCTATACGTACGGATTTGACCGGCCGCTGGTGGTGGAAGCCTGCAACCGTACCATACGTGCCACCCAGACGCCCAGCTTCCAGTATGCAGACAAGATCCTGACCGGCTGGAAGGAAAACGGTGTCAGAACCATGGGAGACGTGGAGGAACTGGATAAGAAAAGGCAGCTGGCCAGAACCGGGGAACGGGACACGGGCAGGGTGAGAAAGAATGTGCCTGCCAACCGGTTCCATAATTTTGAGGAACGGAATTACAACTATGACGAAGCCATATGGGCGGATATAAGGAAACGGCACGCGAAAGGAGAGGGCGGAGATGGCACTGAGTAATTCACAATATGACGCGGTCATGCGGGTCTACAATCAGCGCCAGTTTCTCAATAAACGCCGTCAGGATGAGAGAATCCGTGAGGTATACAGGAAAATCCCCCAGGTGGAGGCTCTGAGCGATGAAATTACGTCTCTTATGGCCCAGGCTGCCAGGGAAATGCTGAAAGGGGACAGGGAAACGGCGGACCGGCTCCGGAAGGAAGCGGCAGCCCTGAAAGAGCAGAAACGCCTGTACCTGGAGCGGGGAGGCTATCCGGGAGATTACCTGGAAATGCATTACCGGTGCCCGGACTGCCGGGATACGGGGTATCATAATGGCAGAAAATGTCACTGTTTCCGGAACATGGAGATTGAGATTCTCTATGACCAGTCCAATCTCAGAGAGATCCTGAAAAAGGAGAATTTTGATACCCTTTCCATGGAATACTATGACCGGGTGAAGGTGGACGAAAAGACCGGAATGACGGTTTACGATTATATGTCCATTGTCATCGGGGAATGCAGAAAATATGTGGAACGGTTTCCGGAAGAAAAGGGAAGCATCCTGTTTACGGGAAACACCGGATGCGGAAAGACATTTTTAAGCAACTGTATTGCCAGGGAACTGATCCGGAACTGTTTTTCCGTGGTGAGCCTTACGGCCACGGATCTGTTTGAGATTTTTTCTGAAGACCGTTTTTCCAGAGGGGAAGGAGAAGCTGCCGGGGACCGGGCGGCCTTTATTCTGGAGTGTGATCTGCTGATCATAGATGATCTGGGAACGGAACTGATCAATACATTTACGTCATCGCAGCTGTTTTACTGCATCAATGAACGTCTGAACCGGAAAAAGGGGACGATTATTTCCACCAATCTGACTCCGGGACGCCTTCAGGATGAGTTTACGGAGCGGGTGGCGTCACGAATTCTGAACCAGTATAAGATCCTCCCGCTTCTGGGAGAGGATCTTCGGGCCCTGCGCCGGGGATATGTCACTGTCTGAAAGATCAGAATGACATAAGGCACAGGAAATATAAGCACAGGCCATGAGCCGGATACTTGCCGACGGGCAATACAAGAGGGAGGAAAAAGCATGCTGTACGAAGAAAAACAGATTGAAACGATCCCGGTGGGACCGCTGGGACTGGTCCCGCTGAAAAGCTGTGAGGCGCTTGGAAAGAAAGTGGACGCCTATCTGGCGGAATGGAGAAAAGAGCGGGAGAGTGAACACAAGACCACCATCGCCTTTGCCGGATACCAGAGAGATTCCTATATCATCGGGGTAAAGACTCCCCGGTTCGGTTCCGGAGAGGCCAAAGGCGAGATCATGGAATCCGTCCGCGGTGATGACCTGTATATCATGGTGGATGTGTGCAATTACAGCATGACGTATTCCCTCTGCGGAATCCAGAATCACATGTCTCCGGACGATCATTTCCAGGACCTGAAGCGGGTGATTGCCGCTGCCGGAGGAAAGGCCAAGAGGATCAACGTGATCATGCCGTTCCTTTATGAAAGCCGTCAGCATAAGCGGACCGGAAGAGAGTCTCTGGACTGTGCATGGGCGCTCCGGGAACTGGCAGACATGGGAGTGGAAAACATCATTACCTTTGACGCCCATGACCCCCGGGTGCAGAATGCCATTCCGTTAAAGGGATTTGAAACCGTACAGCCCACATACCAGTTTATCAAACATCTGCTGAGACACGAAAAGGAGCTTCAGATTGACAGCGACCATATGATGGTCATCAGCCCTGATGAAGGCGGCATGAACCGGGCGGTTTTCTTTGCCAACGTTCTGGGACTGGATCTGGGCATGTTCTATAAACGCCGTGACTATACCAGAATCGTCAATGGACGCAATCCCATTGTGGCCCATGAATTCCTGGGATCCAGCGTGGAAGGAAAGGACGTCATCATCGTCGATGACATGATTTCTTCCGGCGAGAGCCTGCTGGATGTGGCCAAGGAGCTGAAACGGAGAAAGGCACACAAGGTCTTTGCATGCGCCACATTCGGCCTCTTTACCAACGGCCTGGACAAATTTGACGAGTATTACGAAAACGGTCTCATTGACCGGGTGCTGACCACCAATCTGGTTTATCAGACACCGGAACTTCTGTCGAAACCCTATTACATCGACGTGGACATGAGCAAGTATATCGCTCTGATCATTGACAATCTGAATCATGATTCATCTCTGAGCGACCTGCTGAATCCCACCAAGAGAATCAACAAGCTTCTGGCACGGTACCGTTCCGGAGACAGATAAAGAGCCGCAGAAGACAGGAAAACATGAAAATACCGGAGAGAAACGGAAACTTCCGTTTCTCTCCGGTTGTTTTTGTCTGAAAAATATATCCGAAAAAGTACCGGGTCATGGCCGGCCGCCCCTTTCAGAAACGCACCAGTTTTCCCAGATTCACATCTTCCAGAAAGCCGGGGATCTGATACAGCACCAGAACATCGGTAATGCCCTGCTGCTCCATGAAATCGCTGACCTTTCCGTTATAGTAGCGCAGGTCGATCATATGGACCTGACCGAAGTGCAGGGAGGCAAACGGCGCGAAGGAATGTGCATAGGAATCCTTGATGATCAGAAGTTTCCGGTCCTGGGGAAGGCTGTGGTTGATGATCTTTGTCCAGCCGTGGTTGCCGTCCAGAAACACCCGGTATTTGTCCCTGGTATTCAGGGCTTCCGGCGTATAAAGAGACGAAAAGGTTTCCTTACTTCCGTCATAGGAAACTTCATAATCCTGTTCCTCAAGGGGAAGGAACAGGTGGATGGAATCCGGCTTTACGGGAATATTGAGCCTGGAACTGACCGTGCCGAGAAAATCCGTGTCTGCAGTCCGGATGGAAAAATCCCCGGTTTTCAGAGGGGTGATCCCCAGCGACTCTGCCCATGCCCGGTAGGCCGTATAGGCTCCGTAAGAGGTCCAGTGATGATCCGTGCGGTAATATGCTTCCAGAGGCATTTCCTGATCCGAAAGGGAAAGGGCAGGCGCCTGAAGAAGTGCATCCAGAACCGGCACCATCAGAGTGCTGCCATTTTCCGGCAGCAGAGCAGCCAGATCCTCATATACGACACTCTGGTCAAAGGGGGAGGCAAACGGCGGAAGCCGGTCCGGCAGGACCTGAGACGCGGAAGGCGCCAGCATGAGGCGCACATGCTCTTTTCCCAGAAGTTCACAGGCGTACCCGGAAAAGGTACGGAGGCGGTCCAGATTCCTGTGGTACAGTTCGGCATCCAGGTCTTCCGGATAAAGGGCATTCATCAGATAATCGTCTTTCCCGATGAACACATGATTGATTTCGTCCCGGAGAACAGCCTGTTCTGCCCGGGTTTTGATGCCGATCCACTGATCGCGGAAAGGAAACTGATCGCTGAGCCATGTTTCATATCTGCGGCCGAATGTGCCGTCCAGGAAGGTGTCCCAGCTGAAATCCGGCCGTTCTGCCAGATACCGGTTTTCCGAGGGAGAAAATGTTTTCCGGGGCCACAGGAGAGACAACAGACAGCCGCCTCCCGCAAGGCAGCAGAAAAAGATACATATAACTGCGGAATATAAATTTTTATGTTCCAAAACAGATACCTCCTGAAAGTTCTCCGTCAGAACCGGAAATACAGAAACGGGTTATAGGTGTCGTCCACAAGACAGGCGGTGGACAGAATAAACAGCGCAGCCAGAAAACAGAGCTCCGGCAGAGCACGGAAAACGGCAGGCCAGCGTCCCTGATTCTCCAGACGTGCCGGTATGCGGCCGGCAATCCGGGCAGGCCATGGCGTGGAGCCGAGAAAGGCGGCAGCCAGGAGAACCAGATTTCCTTTAAGAAGAAACAGAGTTCTGGAATTCAGAAGGGGAAGGCCGCGCAAGCCCGCCATCTGCAGCAGATATTCCGCACCGGCATTCATATCCTCGAATGCAAACAGGACCCAGCCCAGCAGAACCAGAAAAAAGGTAAAAATACGGCGCAGCACCATGGGTACTCCGGAAAGAAGCCGGTTCAGCACCAGCTTTTCCAGCAGAAGGAGGAGACCGAAATATCCGCCCCAGAGAAGAAAATTCAGGCTGGCGCCATGCCAGATTCCGGTCAGAAGCCATACTGCCAGGATGTTCCGTATCTGGATGCGGATTCCCCGCTGATTCCCTCCAAGGGGAATATAGACATATTCCCTGAACCAGGTTCCAAGAGAAATATGCCACCGTCTCCAGAATTCCGTAATACTTGCGGAAATATAAGGATAGCGGAAGTTTTCCGGGAAATGGAACCCCAGCATCCGTCCGAGTCCTATGGCCATGTCCGAATAGCCGGAGAAGTCAAAGTAAATCTGGAAGGCAAAAGCCAGAATCCCCATCCAGACCATGATAATGCTGCGGTCTCCCGGCAGAATGCTGCCGATGGACGTCCACAGGGCGCCGGCCTGGTTGGCCAGCAGCACTTTTTTTCCAAGCCCTGTGAGAAAGCGCCGCACGCCGGAAGCAAAAAGTCCTGCGGATGTTTCACGGCGGTCAAGCTCTTCTGCAATGGTCTGATAGCGGACAATGGGGCCGGCAATCAGCTGCGGAAACATGGAGACATAAGCTCCGAATGAAATCAGATTTTTCTGTACCGGAGCTTCACCGCGGTAAACATCTATGGTATAGGACATGGTCTGGAAGGTATAGAAGGAAATTCCGATGGGGAGCGCAAGACCCGGAAGGGGAATCCGGCTGCCGGTCAGTCCGTTTATGGTGCCGAGGATAAAATCCGTATACTTGAATATTATCAGAAGGCCCAGATTCAGAAAAACCGAAGAAGCCACGGCGCATCCGGCAGCTCTGAGCCTTCCTTCGTCCCGGAAGCGGCCGGCCAGTTTCCCGTGCCAGAAGTCCACAAGGGTGGAAAACAGCAGGAGAACGATGTAGACCGGCTCTCCCCAGCCGTAGAAGATCAGGCTGGCCAGAAACAGGATCCCGTTGCGGTATTTTTCCGGTGCCAGAAAATACAGAACCAGAAAAACCGGAAGGAACCGGAATAAAAACAACAGACTGCTGAAAACCATGGTTTATTCAAAGGCCTCATTGATGATGTCAATGGCCTTCTGATTGTTTTCACGGGCAGATTCCAGGGCTTTTTCTTCTCCCTGTTCCAGGGCAGCGTCATCGGCAGCTCCCAGCATGACAAAGAAGACATAGCTGCCATGGCGGACCACCTGGGAAGCCTGGATCTTGGGAATGCTCATGGGATACTGCATGGTATCTTCAAGGAGGCTGTCACGGTAGGAATTGAGTGCTTCTTCCACGGCATCAGCGGATTCTTCCGTGGCCTCTACCCCGATAAAAGTCTCTACAAAAGTGCTGATCATGGGCATTTCCGCCACAAAGGCAGTATACTGATCCGGGGTGATGCCGGTCAGGTCTTCCAGCATCTGGGAGTCCATCTGCATATTGGGAGCGTAGGTATCGCCGTATGCCTCCTTGATGCTGTTCAGGATGGAGTCCAGGGTTTCCGAAGACTGGGAAGCTTCGCTTTCCCCAGACTGGGATGCGCTGTCTTCTTCCTGGGAGGTTTCCGTCTGGTCCTGGCTGGTTTCTGAGGAGGTGCCGGCGGAAGATTCCGTATCCTGGGCGGAAGATTCCGCAGAGGTCTGGGTTTCCGCAGCCGAAGGCGTTCCGTTTCCGGAGGAGCATCCGGTCAGGGCGGACAGGGAAAGAACAGAGGCAAGTCCAAATGCGGCAAAATTTCTTTTCATCATATCAACATTCTCCTTATTTCAAACTATTGAAGTCTCGATGGTTCTATATTATAATGTACAGCGATGAAGAAAACAATTTAAGAAACCTTAATGATAATTTACGATTTTGGGAGGAACAACATGGCATTTGAATTTAAGAGTCTTCTTCCGACTCCGGAGGAAATAAAAGAGGAATTCCCGCTGAGCCCGGAAGCGGTCCGGATGAAGGCCGAAAAAGACAGAGAAATTGCCGGTGTGTTCACGGGAGAAAATGATAAATTTCTGGTGATCATCGGTCCCTGCTCTGCGGACAGGGAGGACGCGGTCTGTGAATATGCGTCCAGGCTTGCAGAGGTTCAGGAAAAAGTAAAGGACCGTCTGATCCTGATACCGCGTGTTTACACCAACAAACCGCGGACCACCGGAGGCGGTTACAAGGGTATGCTCCATCAGCCGGATCCGGAAAAGAAACCGAATATGTATGAAGGTCTTGTGGCAATCCGGAAGCTTCATATCAAAGTGATGCAGGAGACAGGATTTACCACTGCCGACGAGATGCTTTATCCTGAAAACCTCAGCTATCTTTCTGATGTGCTTTCCTATATTGCCATAGGAGCCAGATCCGTGGAAAACCAGCAGCACAGACTGGCCTCCAGCGGTGTGGACGTTCCGGTGGGCATGAAAAACCCCACCAGCGGCGATCTGAGCGTAATGCTGAATGCCGTATATGCGGCCCAGCACGGCCATGACTTTATTTTCCGGACATGGGAAGTGCAGACCACGGGAAATCCCCTGACCCACTGTATTCTCCGGGGGGCGGTGAACAAACACGGACAGTGCATTCCCAACTACCATTATGAGGATCTGGAGCTGCTTCACAGACTGTATGCGGAAAGAGATCTGAAGAATCCGGCCTGCATTGTCGATGCCAACCATTCCAACTCCAACAAACGGTATGAAGAACAGGTAAGAATCGTGAAAGAAGTGCTCCACAGCCGCCGTCATTCCGCGGATATCCGGAATTTTGTCAAGGGCGTCATGGTGGAGAGCTATCTGGAACCGGGAAGCCAGAAAATCGGAGAACACATTTACGGAAAATCCATTACGGATCCCTGCCTTGGCTGGGAGGAATCCGAACGGCTGATTTATGATATCGCAGAGAGTGCCGTCTGATCCGGACAGGAAGACGGGAAGCCGGAAAAACAGAACGCAGACAGAAAGCAGATAAAAAACAGGACAGGGAAAAATCCCTGTCCTGTTTGCATATGCAGAATATACTACGGCTGGCTGGATGCCCTGGGAAGAGTAAAGATAAACTCAGAACCTACTCCCACGGTGCTGATGACGTCGATGTTCTCTCCGTGGGCCTGGATGATTTCCTTCACAATGGCAAGTCCCAGACCGGTGCCCTTTTTGTCTTTTCCTCTGGAAGTATCGGATTTGTAAAAACGGTCCCAGATCTTTTTAATGCTGTCTTTGGGAATTCCCACACCCGTATCCTTGATGGAAACGAAAATTTTTTCATAACGGGGCAGTGTCTGGATATAGATGACCGAGTTTTCGTGACTGAACTTGACCGCGTTGTCAATGAGATTGTAAAGAACCTGCTGAATCTTGCCGAGATCCGCATGGACCATCTGGATATCATCGGCAAAAGTCAGATCCAGAACAATGTTCTTGGCGTTGCAGGTGCCTTCAAAGGCGGCAGCGGTGTCCTTGATGACCCGGTTGATGTCAAAATTGCTGCGGGTAAGAAACCCTTTGCTGTCCAGGGAGTTGAGAGTCAGCATGCCCTGGGTCAACTTGTTGAGCCGCTCCGTTTCGGAAATGACGATATTGAAATATTTTTCGTGCAGCTCCGGCGGAATCGTGCCGTCCAGAATGGCTTCCAGATATCCCTTGATGGAAGTCAGGGGAGAGCGGAAATCATGGGACACATTGGCGATAAAGGATTTCTGATATTCCTCCATTTTGTTGAGCTCGCTGGACATGTAATTCAGCGTATTGGCCAGATATCCCATTTCATCCGAGGTTTCCGTTCTGATGGTATAGGTCAGGTTCCCTGAGGCATATTCGTTGGCGCCGGCCGTGATTTTTTTCAGCGGAATATAGACCGTTTTGGTAAACACCAGAAGAATGATCAGAGACAGGAAAAAGATAATGGCGGAAGTCAGATACACAATATTCAGAATCTGGTCTTTTCCCTGCTGGACTGCCCGGATGGGCATATGGATTGCCACGTAGCCGTAGGTGTTGAAATTTCCGGTAATGGGGGCAATGACGGACAGCATGTCTTCACTGAAAGTATTGAAGAACCGTCCGGTCATATAGGAATGGTTGCCTGCAGCCGTGGGATCAAAACCCTGGATCACCGTACCCACATGGGAAGAGGGGGACGTTTCCGCCACCACGGAGCCTGTACGGTCCAGAACCAGAACCTGCGCCCGCAGGAAAGCAGCCACAGCCTCCAGCTGGGGGTTGGCGGTGGACAGATCGATATCCTTTCCCTGATAGATGTCGCTGTATGCGGAGGCCAGAAGGTTTGCTTCGTCATACAGGGCATCTGCACGGTCTTCGATGAGATACCGGTAGGTCATGTGTGATGAGAAGGTGGCAATCAGGATAAAACCCAGAAGCCCGAACAGAAGGTATCCCAGAAGGAACTTGCTGTAAAGAGAGTGCGTCATCGTTTTACCTCAAATTTGTAGCCGATGCCCCATACGGTGGTCAGGGCCCAGCCCTCATGGTCCTTGATTTTTTCGCGGAGACGCTTGATGTGGACATCCACGGTTCTGGTGTCTCCCACGTATTCATAGCCCCAGATGTGATCCAGAAGCTGTTCCCTGGTAAAGACCTGATTGGGAGAAGAGGCCAGGAAATACAGGAGTTCCAGTTCTTTGGGAGGCATCTCCACCGAATGGCCTTTATAAAGTACCGAATAATTGGTCAGGTTCACAACCAGATCCGGATATTCCACATATTCTCCCTGCTGTTTTTCGGCCGCAGCCGCAGCTGCGGAAGCCGGACCCGCCTGGTATCTGCGCAGAACCGCTTTGACACGGGCCACCAGCTCCTTGGAGTCAAAGGGCTTGATCATGTAATCGTCAGCGCCCAGTTCCAGTCCCAGCACCTTGTCAAAAATTTCTCCTTTGGCGGACAGCATGATAATGGGAACCTGGGAGGAGGTCCGGATTTCCCGGCAGACCTGATAGCCGTCCATTCCCGGCAGCATCAGATCCAGAAGAATCAGATTGGGCCGGAAGGAAGCGAACTCTTTCAGCGCCGCCTCACCGTCCCCGACGATTTTTGTGTCATAACATTCCTTGATGAGATACAGGGAAATCAGCTCTGCGATGTTGGCGTCATCATCCACAATCAGGATTCTCTGTTTGTCAGCCATGGGTAAAACCTCCTGTCTTAGAAAATGGCGTCCGGAAGAAGCTGCGGAAATACAGCCGTCCGGAAGCAGCCGGTTGAGCGTGGTTGCTAAGAACACATTATTTAAATGTCACGATGGTCACTCCGGTATCGCCTTCTCCGAAGTCACCAAGCCGGAATTCCCGGATGTATTTCAGCTTTTTCAGATGTCTGTGGACACCCGCCTTCAGAGCGCCGGTGCCGCGGCCATGAACCACACGGACGCTGGGCAGATGGGCCAGATAGGCGTCATCCAGATATTTGTCCAGAACCGGGATGGCTTCATCCACGGTCATGCCGATGAGATTGATCTCAGGGGAAACCGAGAACGACTTGGACATCTTGATCTTTCCGCTTCCCGTGTTCTTTTTTCCGGTGTCCAGTCCGGGACCGGAGACAGAGGGTTCATCCAGAAGCTCCAGATCTCTGATGTTCACAAGAGAGCGGAGAATTCCCATCTGTACATACAGATCCCCCTTGGCATTGGGAAGTGTGCTGACAGTGCCTTTCAGATTCATGGAAAGCACACGGACGCCGTCTCCGATTTTGATCTTTTTGGGAGAAATGGTCTTTTTGGGCCCTTTTTCATTTTTCAGGCTGAGGGTTTTATCCACCTTTTCCAGCTGATCCCGGAGTTTTTTCCGCTCCGCCTCCAGTTCCTTTCCGGAACCGGAGCCCTGAGCCAGCCGGTTGATGTTGCGGATGGTCTGGTCGGCGGTCTCCTTGGCTTCCCGCAGGATCCGCTGCGCTTCCTCTCCGGCATTCCGCAGCATTTTTTCTTTCCGCTCATCCAGCCGTTCTTCCTTCTGCTCCAGCCGTTTTTTCAGCCCGTTGATCTCCTGTTTGTAGCGCTCAATTTCTTCCCGCTCTTTTTCTATAGTGACGCGGCTGGCTTCCAGATTGGCCAGCAGGTCTTCAAATGCCTCATCACCTGCCTCCAGATGTGTTCTGGCATCTTCGATGATGTAATCGGGAAGTCCCAGTTTTTTTGAAATGGCAAAGGCATTGCTTTTTCCGGGAATACCGATCAGAAGACGATAAGTGGGACGAAGGGTTTCCACGTTAAATTCACAGCAGGCATTTTCCACTCCGTCCGTGGTCAGAGCGAATACCTTCAGTTCACTGTAATGGGTGGTTGCCATGGTTCTGCACTTCATGTTGTGAAGGAAGGAGAGAATGGCAATGGCCAGTGCGGCGCCTTCGGTGGGATCTGTTCCGGCGCCCAGCTCATCAAAAAGACAGAGAGAACGGCTGTCGGCCTTTTCCAGAATGGACACAATGTTGGTCATATGGGCGGAAAAGGTACTGAGACTCTGCTCAATGCTCTGTTCATCGCCGATATCTGCAAAGACTTCATCGAAAACAGCCAGCTCGGAACCGTCAAAAGCCGGTATATGAAGGCCGGACTGCCCCATCAGGGTAAACAGTCCCACGGTTTTTAAGGATACGGTCTTTCCGCCGGTGTTGGGACCGGTGACAATCAGCAGGTCAAAATCCTTTCCCAGATAAATATTGATGGGAACCACTCTGGAAGGATCCAGAAGGGGGTGGCGCCCGTCTTTGATGTTGATATAGCCTCTGTCATTGAAACGGGGCTCGCTGCAGCCGTAATGTCTGGACAGAGCAGCCTTGGCGAAAATAAAATCCAGCCTGGACAGAACCTGCAGGTCTGTGAGGATGGTCTCCGTGTAGGGAACCAGAGACACGCTGAGGGCTGTGAGAACCATTTCAATTTCCTTCTGTTCCCTGATCTCCAGTTCACGCAGCTCGTTGTTGAGTTTTACGACAGCCATGGGCTCGATAAACAGGGTGGAGCCGGTGGCGGACTGATCATGGATCATACCGGGAAACTGGCTCTTATGCTCTGCCTTGACCGGGAGACAGTAACGGCCGTCGCGCATGGTAATGACAGCATCCTGAAGCAGCGTTCTGCTGGAATTCAGGATGGCGTTCAGCTGACTGTGGACACGGTCCGCAGTGATTTTCATCTGACGCCGCACGTGGCGAAGACCCGGACTGGCGTCATCGGCAATTTCTTCTTCTGAAAGGATGCATCTGGTGATTTCCCCGTTGACATTGGTCAGAGGCTCCAGCATACGGAACATGGCGTCCAGGGAATCATCCGGCAGTTCAGACTCCTGATGCCGCCCGTAGTTCCTGGCTCTGGCGGCACAGGTAAGAAGACCGCTGACGGAGAGAAGTTCATGAATGCTCAGAGAACTTCCGATTTCCAGCCGTTTCAGGGAATCACGGACGTCCCGGACTCCGGCAAAGGAAAGGCTTCCTTTCTGGCGGACTCTGGCAGCAGCATCCGTGGTTTCCTGAAGCGCGGTACGGATTTCCTGCAGATCACAGGAGGGCATCAGGCTGCGGCAGAGCTGTTTGCCGGGCTCTGAATGGGCATATTCCGTGAGTGTATCTATGATTTTGTAAAATTCAAGAGTTTTCAATACTTTCTGATTCATGAAAAATCCTTTCTGCTGTGCAGTACTTCTCCAGTATAAGAAAAAGTATATCACATCCGGAACGAATATCATAGCCATATTTTTGTTGCATAAAGTCTCCCGTGACTTTATAATAAAGGATAGTTACCGGCCCTGCCGGCCGCAGTCTGCCTTCCCGGCGGACCCCGGATCCGATCCGGAAACGGCAGGGATGTATGTTCTTAACGCCGTCCGAAGGAGAAGGAACATGACAGATTCACCCAATGAAAAAAAATTCATGCGGGAAAAGATTGTAAAACCGCCGGCAGACAGAAAGCTGGCTGTCAGACGTTTTCTGGGACTTCTGCTGGCTGCCGTGATTTTCGGGGCCGTGGCTGCTGTAAGTTTTGTGGTTTCCAGACCGTTTGCGGAAAAAGTTCTGGGAAAGGAGCCGCCTGACCCCAGCATTCCCATCACCATAGAAAAAGACGACGAGCCCACGGTGCCTGCGCCTACGGAGAGCATGTCTCCGTCGGAAGAGGCTCCTTTCGAGACGTCTGCTGAAGTGGAAGAGCTGGTGCAGGAGGCAGTGGAAAATTACCCGTGGACGCAGAAAGACCTGGAGAAGATGAATCAGGTGCTGCGGGAAATCGGACAGGGCGCCGATAAATGCATTGTTACGGTTTCTCCTGTAAAGACCCAGGTGGACTGGTTTGACAACCCTGTGGAGAGCGCGGGCCAGTATGCGGGAATTATCCTGGCGGTGAATCCCGGTGAGGTGGTGGTCCTGACAGGCACGGACGCACTGGACGGAGCGGATTCCCTGCGGATTATTTTCGGGGACGGCAGCGTTGCCACCGGACAGGTGAAGCAGAGGGATACGGTGGAAAATATGGCCACTCTGAGCGTTGCCGCATCTGATCTTGCGGATTCCACCAAAAACTGGATCCGTCCTGTGGAACTGGGAAATTCCTATTCTGTCCGTTCCGGCGACATGGTAGTGGCCGTAGGGTGTCCGGCAGGACGGGTGCATTCCATGAAAAACGGATATATTTCATACGTGGCCAAGGGAGTCCAGGTGGCAGACGGCCAGACCAGAATTCTGTACACGGATTTCGGCTGCAACACCCAGAGAGGAACCTTTCTTCTGAACCTGTCCGGCCAGCTGATCGGGTGGGCCACAGGAAAATATCAGAGTGAAGAAAATCCGGATTCCACCATGATCATGTCCATTTCCGAATACAAGGGAATTCTTCAGAAGCTGATCAACGGGATTCCCATGCCGTATTTCGGGATCATGGGACAGGATGTGAATGAGACCATGCAGGCGGAAGGAATGCCGCAGGGAATTTATATTACGGAATCCATTGCCGACGGGCCGGCATACAGTGCCGGGATCCAGAACGGAGATATCCTCACAGAGATTCAGGGAGAGGAGATCAGTTCCCTGCAGGATTTCCAGAACTGCCTGGAGGGGATCGCCAGCGGAACCCAGGTGACGGTCACCATTGAGAGAAAAGGCATTGACGAGTATAAAGAAATAGAATATTACGTGACAATAGGAGCCAGGTAATCCGCCTGGCTCAGATCCTGAAGGGAGATTCATATGAAATTTATAGAAACATTCCGTGAAGGGATGCATGTTTCCGGCGTTTATCTCTGTAAAACCAAACAGATCGCACTGACAAAGAACGGAAAGGAATACGGTTCCCTGACACTGCAGGATAAGACCGGAACAGCGGATGCCAAGATCTGGGAGCTGAGTTCCCCGGGAATCAGCGAATTCAGCGCGCTGGATTACGTGTGCGTGGAGGCGGATGTGACGATGTTCCAGGGATCCATTCAGCTGAATGTGAAAAGAATCCGCAAAGCAGATGAAGGGGAATACCATCCGGCGGATTATCTCCCTGTGACTTCCAAAGATGTGGGGCAGATGTATCATGAACTGACCCAGTACATTACCACCATCCGGAATGAACATCTGAGAAAACTTGCGTCCGGATTTTTTGTCAGCGATACGGCGTTTGCAAAAACATTCTGCAGTCATTCCGCAGCCAAAAGCGTTCACCACAGTTTTGTGGGCGGACTTCTGGAACATACGCTGGGAGTGGTGAAGCTCTGTGACTATTTCTGCAGACAGTATCCTCTTTTAAACAGAGACCTGCTTCTTACGGCCGCCATGTTCCATGACATCGGAAAAACAAAGGAACTTTCCGTATTTCCGGAAAATGATTATACGGACGAGGGACAGCTCATCGGCCATATCATCATCGGCGTCCGGATGGTGGAAGAGAGGATTGCCGCCATGCCCGGATTCCCGGAAAAGCTGGAAAGCGAACTGGTTCACTGTATTCTGGCCCATCACGGTGAGCTGGAATACGGATCACCCAAGAAGCCGGCTCTGATCGAGGCGCTGGCCCTGAACCTGGCGGACAATGCCGATGCCAAGCTGGAAACCATGTCCGAGATCCTGAAGGGAGCCGGAGACAATAACGGCTGGCTGGGATACAACCGGTTCATGGAAAGCAATATCAGAAAAACCGGCGAATCATAGAACGGAAAAGAGAAACAGACAGGGCATCGTATCCTTGCGGTATGATGCCTTTTTATAACAGGAATCCGGGCGGATTTCCGGACGGGGAAAGAAGGGAGACCAGGATCCCGGAGCGGAGTGAACAGATGGAAATGAAGAAAAATGATAAATTTGTACTGAAAATTGAGGATATGGGAGAGGACGGAGCCGGGATCGGGAAACTGGACGGTTATATCTGGTTTGTGAAAGATGCCCTGATCGGGGATGTGGCAGAAGTCTCTGTCATGAAACAGAAGAAAAATTATGGATTTGCCAGACTGGTGCGGATTCTGGAACCGGCGCCCGGACGCGTGGAGGCCAGATGTCCGGTGGCAAGGCAGTGCGGAGGATGCCAGCTTCAGGAGCTTTCCTATGGAGAACAGCTGAAATTCAAGGAGAGAAAGGTGTGGAACCATCTGAGGCGCATCGGAGGTCTGGAACGGCTTTTCCTGCCCGGACAGGAAGAGGAAGCGGCAAAGGTGCCGGGAGCCGTTGTCATGGAACCCATTGTGGGAATGGAAGATCCCTGGAGATACAGAAACAAGGCCCAGTATCCCATCGGACGGGACCGGAACGGGGAACTGACGGCCGGATTTTATGCAGGAAGGACCCACTCCCTGATTCCCATACCCCATCAGGACTGTCTGCTGGGGTGTGAAGAAAACCGGCTTCTTCTGAAAGCCATTCTGGAATTCATGAAGGAATTCGGAATCCGGCCCTATGAAGAAGAATCTCACAGCGGTCTGGTGCGCCACGCCCTTTTGCGGAAGGGATTTGCCAGCGGCCAGCTGATGGTATGCCTGGTGATCAACGGGGATTCCCTGCCCCATGGCGATGTGCTTGCCCGGCGGCTGGAGGCCCTGGGTGTACAGAGCGTGTCCCTGTCGGTCAATAAGGAAAAGACCAATGTGATCATGGGGAGCCGGATCATCAGTCTTCTGGGACCCGGATATATTACAGATTCCATAGGAGATGTGGAATACCGGATTTCACCTCTCTCCTTTTATCAGGTGAATCCGGTCCAGACGGAAAAACTTTATGGAACGGCGCTGGAGTTTGCCGGACTGACAGGCAGGGAAACGGTCTGGGATCTTTACTGCGGCATCGGAACCATTTCTTCCTTTCTGGCCCGGAAAGCGAAAAAGGTTTACGGAGTGGAGATCATTCCCCAGGCCATTGAGGATGCCAGAAAGAATGCGGAAAGAAACGGACTGGATAATGTGGAATTTTATGTGGGAAAGGCAGAGGAGGTACTGCCGGAGCAGTATGAAAAGCATCATATCCGCGCCGATGTGATCGTCGTGGATCCGCCCAGAAAGGGCTGCGATTCCGTATGCCTGGACACCATCATCCGGATGGCCCCGGAAAAAGTGGTGTATGTGAGCTGCGATTCCTCGACTCTGGCCAGAGACGTGAAGTATCTGGAGGAAAACGGTTATGAGACCAGACGCGTCCGGACTGTGGATATGTTCGGAATGACCGGCCATGTGGAGACTGTATGCCTCTTGAGCAACCGAAAACCTGACTCATATGTGCACCTGAATCTGAAGATGGAAGACTACTACAGAATCAAGGATGCCCAGAAAGAGCAGGACAAGAAATAACCATCATAATATCATACGGAACTAACAGTAAGAGCTACTGATGCGAAAACGCATTGGTAGCTCTTTTCTTTTTCTCCGGAGCAGGAAAGGCGGTGGTGCGTATGAGAGTGATCTGAATATGGCGGGTAAACAGAGTACTAAATCGAAAAACCAGAGTAAACCGAAGGAGGAAATCATTATGTCGAAGAAAAGAAGCATTAAGGTTTATGGGCAGAGCGGATACAAGTACCGGGAGACACCGACAATCATGCTGAAGGGCATGTGGCTGAAGGAGGCAGGCTTTGACATTGGGGATTATATTTCCGTCACCTGCGAGGATGGTAAGATAGTCATCGCCCAGGAGGTCGAGAGGGCCGCTGTGAAGGCTGCAGAGGCTGAGTTCATGGAAAGGGAGATGAAAGCCTTACAGAAGCGCTACGAGACGGAAAAAGCCAAAATCCGGGCTCAGATGGTGGCAGAGCAGGGAGCGAGGTGGTAAAGATGTTTACCGCTGAAGAGCTTCAAGCGATCGACACTGAATATTTTAGAATGATTGTTATGGATCCGTATGATCTTACGATCCAGTCAAAATGCACTGGTCACTATTGGTATTTACATAGCACCGGTTATCCGAGTGATGGGTCGTGCATTATCTTTCACAAACACCGCTATCAGCATCCGTATCATCAGCATGGACGGGCACGGACATTGCGACAGGCGGTCAAGTCTATCAAGAATCATGATGTCTATCAGATCACTGTAAGAGGCCACAAGTAAAATAGGGGAGCGCACTACCAATCTTGGTAATGTGCTCCCTGTCTTTTTGTCAGAGGATGAGTTTAGATGATATCCTCCATAAATTTGAGTGTAAGCTCCTGAATCTTCTTTACCCAGTCAATTACTGTGGACTTCGGCACTCCGAGCTCCTTGGCGATTTCGCGGCGTGAGAGACCGTATGAGAGAAGCTTGACTACCGGTGCATATTCCGGACGGATTGCTCCGACATAGCCCATGAGCTCCTGGAGAAGTTCCAGGTAACGTTCGGCACTGCCATAACCTTCGGGTGCAACCGGCTCATAAGCTTCTTCGATGCCGTCTTCATTTGTCCAGGTCAGATCGCTAAAGGTCAGAGTTCCGTAGCATTTCTTGTCAAGAGAATGATAGAAAGGGCAGTCCTTGCACTTATTGCTTTCGGGGCAGCGGATGGCATGCCCTTTGCCGTCACTGATCTGGCAGCGCTTATCACGATCCTCAGCCTTGAATTCCTTGGAGAAAGAGCTGAGATATGAATCGTACTGTTCCTTGGTTCCGGGAACGAGGATGACGGTACACATACGGTTACCAATTCTCCACAGACGGATATCCTTCATTGAGTATCCATAATCCAGTGCGGCTTCGATGGTGGTGACCATCGGAATTAATACTTGATCTTTGTCTTTGTTCGTCATGAGATTTCCTCCTGTTTGACGCGGAGGAAACCGCATGGCGATATTCTGTTGTCTTAATCAGTCGGCCATTCATACAGGTATTCCTCCTGTTTTGCTTGAATAGCCAGCTGTTCTGCTTAAGGCTGGTGTTTACTTGTTACTTCACACTGAAACCGGCAGAACCTCCTTCAGCGCTAAAGGTAGCGTTTTCAGTGTGAAGAGCCTTTATTCTGTCATGCTCAGGACTGTGACTTACAGGAATGTCTTCCTGCTTGACTTAGTTGTCGTTTGCTATCAGGTACAGTTCGCTGAAAGCTGCTTCATAGTCGCTTGGATTAAGATCTTCTGCACAAGTGGCTTCGAATCTCTGGAATACGGATTTTGCTACATCTTCTCCGTATTCGTTTACGACTTGATTGGCTGCATCCTGAATGCTGATGAGCAAATCTTCGTGAGAACAGAACATGTACTTTACCTCCAAATTCTGTCCGCTCAATCTGCTGGGCCCAACGTTAGCAGACGATTTCAAATGAAAAGTCTGTTTGAGTCGATTTATAACCAAATACCGCCAAAAACATTGATTTATGGAAGCGATTATGGTAAAATATATTTTGAGTTTTTGTACCCTTTCGCTTATCCTTCCCTCTTTTCATCTGATGGTTTAAGGATACCAAGCCAAAAAGGGACTTTCAGCGGGGCAAAGCCTTGAAATAAAGGGACTTTTGGGACTGAAAAAGGGACTTTTCGGAGATGAGTAATGTGATTGTGATAAAAGCCTATTCTGATACGGTAAAAAAGAGCTTTGGGTCATCTATGAGTCAGGGGCGGTTCATGAGAGAGGTATTTAAAGCTTCTGGATATGATCGTTTTCCAAGTTCATCAGATGAGGATTATGCGAAGAAAATATGCAATGGATCGAAGCCTATTACAGATGACATGATTGATGGCTTTCCCAGACCATATCGGATTGAAGAGCTTGCAAATTATTTTTTAACCCATATAGATAAAAAGAAGGTATCAACCATTGCGAATGCCTTCAAAGTTGCTGACAAATCAATAGATTTGGACTGCTTGTGTAAAGCTCTGGCTGCCCAGTTTTTCGGTTTGGTTGAGGTCGGAGGTGCGGATCATGCGGCGGATGATATTGTTGCATCGTCATATAGGAAACTTAGAGATGGAGCTGACATCAAGACTGTTATAGCAGCACCGTATCATTCGGGAGACCGAGCGTGGATAGTGAATGGGCAGAGATCCCGGCACTATGACAAGGGGTTTTACGAAAAGTTTGATCATGTGTGGCTGATAAGAAATGACGGAAAAGTACCTTGGAGGGATCGACGGCTTGTATGTCTGACGAAAGAGAGCCAGTCTATTAAGACAGATGTGTATGAGATAGATGTACCAGATACCGATCCTGGTGAAACGGCAGAAGTCATAATACAGGTTGACGCAAGAGGAAACGAGAACACTTTTACAAGTACGTGGAAAATGGAAGATTCATCGGGGAATGATTGTTTTCCGAGTGAGAAATGGTTGTTTGAATTTACAGTTACAGTAGTTAATAAGTCACGGGAGTCAACGGAGGCATAGTGATGAGTGACAACACAATTGAAAAATGGTCAACACTGAAAGAAGTTCAGGAGCATCTGGGCGTAGGGAGAGAAACCATCCTACAGTGGATTGCTAAAAAGAATATGCCTGCTTATAAGATGGGGAGGCTATGGAAATTCAAGTTGTCGGAAGTAGATGAATGGGTAAAATCCGGAGAGGCTGCCGATAATAATTCGAGTGTAGAAGATTAATGTGAAAGGCGGAGAATTGCAATGGCGGATCAGGTTTTAAGTCGAACTTTAAACCAAAAATTTGATACCGTTTTTGAAGAGGTCACCCATCAGGAGACACTGAATCTCTTGAATCGTAATGACCTTAAGTTGTTCTGCCTTGATATTGAAACAAATCAGTTTAATTACGATCCGCTTGTGGAATTCCTGGAAGATAATCTGGGGATGTATGTATTTTCGAGAGCTGAGCTGGATGAGCTGGTCGATGCCGGAAAAGACAGGACGGTCGCGCTTAAGGCAGTAAGAAAACTGATAAAGACTGGCAATCCAGGAGAAAAGGGAACCGGAAGTGAACTTGGAGAAATCCTTGACTATTGCTTCTTTGAACACGTTCTGGAAGCTCCAAAGATTTTGAGTAAGTATGAGCAGGTAACAGCCAGAGGTACCTACAAAGCACAAAGCGAAGGGGTACATCTTTTATCCGTTGGAAGTGCTGGGACCCCTGCGTATCAGCTGGTATATGGTGCATCCGGTATTATAGATGATATTCAGGATGCTATTGATAAGGCTTTTGAAGAAATTGCAGCAGTGTCTAATGGCCAGAGAAAAGAACGGCAGGTCGTAGACAGCACTGTGATGGGACGCTCTTTTGATGAAGATACTACTGCGAGGTTGAAAGAAATACTGCTCCCCAGCAAAACGAGAATACCAGTGGATAACGCCTATGGAATGTTTATCGGATACACCATAGGTCTGGATCCTAATCAATACACGAATGATCAGTACCGAAAAGCAGTTCAGGATAAGATGGTTCTCGATATACAGAACCATGTTCAGTATATCGTGGACAAAATCAACAGCTTAAACCTGAGCCGCAGCTCTTTCTATGTGTATGTGCTGCCGTTAAATAAGGCATTGGAAGACAAGAAAGAGATCATGGACAGGCTGCTTGGAGGTGACGACTGATGCCGGATATTATAGAAGCAGATAAGCCACTGCGGTTAGCAGATGCAATATACAAGGACATCCTGGACAATGACTACCTGAAAGAACTGTATGATAAGATTCTACGCTGCTATACAATCAGGCGGTTTGGGAAAGGTCAGGATATCCCTACGGAAACAGAAAAAATAGATGCACTGAGGTTTGCGGATATCCTATCTAAATCGGTGTTTTCTGATGATACAGAGATTCACAAATCTTTGGCACAGGAAATTGTAACTATATTGGATTATCTGTTTCCGGATGATGAGGATGTTTCTTTTTATGCCGGATCGGTGCTTACGAATACGGCGAACTTTCGAGGAAGAGATATTTTATCTCCGGATTACAGAGGAGGTTCCTTGTTTGAGAGACTGTATTCAGAGTTGATGAAGGAATATCTTGAAGTACCGGGAGATGAGGAAAAGCATTTCTTCAGATCGCAGAAGATGGTGTATGACCATTTTAACGACCAAAGCTTCAGTTATTCGGGTCCGACATCAATGGGAAAGTCCTTTGTGATGCAGACTTTTATCCGCAATCAGGTTATGGCTGATAAGGGCTGTAATTTTGCGATATTGGTGCCGACCAAGGCTTTGATCAATGAAGTGACGGGCGAGCTGACCAAAGCTCTGAAGGGCTTCTTTACGGAAAAGGATTACAGGATAGTCACTTCCGCAGGTGCCGTGGTTTTGAAAGATTACCATCATTTCATTTTTATCATGACACCAGAGCGGATGGCATATCTGCTGACACTATACAGTAACATGCCTCTAGACTACATATTCATAGATGAAGCGCATAAGATATCCTCTAAGGATTCAAGAAGTGCCTTCTACTATTCAGTAGTGGAAAAACTGAGCGCAAGGCAAACGAAGCCGAAGTTTATCTTTGCTTCGCCAAACATACCAAACCCGGAAATCTATCTTCAGTTAATCCCGGACAGCGTAGAAGTGGAAAAGAATAATCTCTCTACCAACTACACACCGGTGAGCCAGATGAAGATACTGGTGGATATCCATAGGGGCGAAGTCAAGTATTATGATTCAATTCGTAGATGCCTGACTTATGCGGCAAAACTGGATGGAAACGATGACTTTTATGGTCTTATCAGAAAACTGGGAAGAGATTCAAAGAATCTGATCTACTGCCACTCCAAGGCAAGAGTGACAGAGTATGCAGAGAAGTTGGCGGATATGATGCCACCAATGAATGATCCGGATCTGGATGCATTGTCTGAAGAAATCAAGGATGTGGTGTATGACGATTACTATCTGGCTAAGACCATAAAAAAGGGTATTGCCTATCATATGGGATACCTGCCTGCGGCGTTGAGACTCCGGGTAGAAGAGCTGTTCCGGCAGGAGGGAAAAATCCATACCATAGTATGCACAAGTACTCTTTTGGAGGGAGTGAACCTGCCTGCAGACAATTTGTTCGTAACGCACTATATGAACGGAAGAAACGAACTGGATGAGGTTTCTTTCAAGAACTTGCTGGGGCGCGTAGGAAGGATCCAGTATAACTTGTACGGCAATGTATACCTGATGACTATGGAGAAGGGAGCTGATTCACAGAAATATGTGGAAATGCTTCAGAAGACGGTTCCAGACCAGGAACTATCCGTCAGCAGAGCTTTAACAAAGCATCAGAAAAAGAAGATCGTCGAGAGCCTGATCCAAGGGAATATGGAGCTTGATAAAACCAGTACTCAAAATATGAACGAGTATTCCTTGATGCGCAAGATTGCTGTCATGCTACTCAGGAGCATTTTGAATAACAAGGATAGCAGGATCCGAAAAGAGTTTAGCGATTATCTGACGGAAGAAGCGGTTGGCAAGATTAAGATTGCCTTCGAAGGGAAAGAGCAGTCCCTAGAGGATCTCAATGTAACACTTGATCAGTCAGAACGACTTTATCTGGCTATAAAAGAAGGACTTCGATATCCCAAAGTGAATGTTTATGGCTATGTCTCCAATACCGAGCTGATGGAATTCCTTGAAAAACTTTGCGAGATTTTTAACTGGGAGAAATATGAGCGATCCCTGGTTGGAAATAAAGATGAACATGGAGAACATCCTATCCTGAAACGCCATGCAGTCTCATTGTCCAAGTGGTTCAAGGGAATGAGCATTCAGGAGATGATCCGGGATTCAATAGAATATAAAAAGACAAGTGGTCAGAAGGTTTATATGCCGGATCATTCCCGCGAGGATTACAGAGACTGCCCTGAGCATAATAACCAGATTGCTGCTGATGTACTTGGCGAAATCAATGATGTGATCCTGTTCAGCTTTTCAAACTACTTTATGGCATTCTCATCAGCCTATAAGGATTACATCAACCAGGAGGCCTTTGGAAATGACTGGTATGAATTCGTTGAATATGGTTCTGTGAATCCGCTGACAATTATGCTGCAGCGGAACGGCTTTTCCAGAGAGGCAGCGACATACATTACGGAGAATAGAAACAAATACGTCAGGGATACACTGGATGGCCAGCGACTAAGGAGGTCCCTTCTGGATTGTGAAAAGACGACGGTTCAGAGGGAGGCTCAGCTAATAGAAATCAGCATGCCGGAATTATATCTTAAAGAACCGAAATGAGTCCGCTTTTTGGGATAGCGTATAGAATAGAATGACAATGAAGGAGTGTAAACTCCGCAGAGACAAACAGTTGGAGGAAAGATAATGGACAACAAGAGCATCAAAAAACTGGAAGCTGACCTGTGGGAGGCGGCGGATCTGTTAAGACAAGGATCCAAACTGACTTCTCAGCAGTACTGTATGCCGGTACTGGGTTTGCTGTTCCTGAGATATGCATATAGCAGATTTAAGAAGGTGGAGGAAGAGATCCTGAAGGACAGACCAGTCAGGAATGGTCGTGTGATGCCTGTAGAATCATCTGACTTCGCGGAGAAGAGCGCTCTGTATCTTCCGAAGGAAGCACAGTATTCATACCTTGTGAATCTGCCAGAGGATATCAAGGCTGCGAATATAGTGGCGGAGAACGGGCAGCAGATGAACAGCCTGGGAGAGGTCGTGAACCATGCGATGGAGCTGGTTGAGGCTCAGTCTGAACAGTTGGCCGGTGTTCTTCCAAAAGAATATACCAATTTTGCTGATGATCTGCTGGCAGAGTTACTGCGTATCTTTAACAATAATGCTCTTGATGATGTGGGCGGCGATGTGATTGGGCGCATCTATGAATATTTCCTCAGTAAGTTTGCTCCAGCGGTGGCGTCTGATGACGGTGTGTTTTTCACACCGAAGTCACTGGTAAAAATGATCGTAAACATTCTGGAACCGACTTCCGGAGTACTGGCGGATATCGCGTGCGGCAGCGGCGGTATGTTTGTTCAGTCAGGTGATTTTGTCAACAGTAAGGGGATGTCTGCTAATAAAGCAATGACATTTTATGGGCAAGAGAAGGTAGAGTATAATGCTCAGCTCTGCCTTATGAATATGGCAGTTCATGGGTTGACCGGTGTAATTAAGTCCGGAAATGAAGCCAACACTTTCTATAATGACGCCCATAATCTTGCAGGATGCTGTGACTACGTGATGGCAAATCCACCGTTCAATGTGGACAAGGTAAAAGCGGAGGCTGCCCAGAATGCGGGAAGATTACCGTTTGGGTTGCCAGGCGTGAACAAAGCGAATGAAATCGGCAATGCAAACTATCTGTGGATTTCTTATTTCTATGCCTATCTAAACGAGACCGGAAGAGCAGGTTTTGTTATGGCATCTTCGGCAACAGATAGTCAGGGAAAGGACAAGGATATCAGAGAGCAGCTGGTCAAGACCGGTCATGTAGATGTCATGATCAGCGTTGGTAATAATTTCTTTTACACAAAGAGCTTGCCTTGTAGTCTGTGGTTCTTCGACAAGGGAAAAGCAGAAGACCTTAAAGACAAGGTGCTGTTTATCGATGCCAGGAATTATTTCACTGTCGTAGATCGTACCCTTAATGAATGGAGTGACTGGCAGCTGAAAAACATGAATGCCATTGTGTGGCTGTATCGTGGAGAAACTGACAAGTACCAGCAGCTTATTGGGGAATACCATTCTGTTCTGGGAGAAGGTGATTTTGAGGAGATCCTTCATGCTCAGGAGGATTGTATTAAAGAGCTGAGAAGTGAAGCTAAGGAAGCTGCAGACTCTGCTGCAAAGAAGGACAAGAAAAGGATCCAGGCTGAGTTTGATGAGAAGATTGCTGAACAGGAAGAACAGCACACGATAGCTAAAGAGGCCGTATGGCTTTACAGCAAATTCGGTGATGGAGAGTATCAAGATATTCCGGGCTTTTGCAAGATTGCTAGCCGGAGTGAGATTGAGGAAAAGGGTTGGTCATTGACTCCGGGAGCGTATGTTGGAGTTGCTCCAGTAGAAGATGATGGCGTTGATTTTTATGAGCGTATGGGCGAGATCCATGAAGAATTATTGAAGCTTCAGGAGGAGAGTAACCGACTGATGGATACCATCTCACAGAACATGAAGGAGATGGGAATATGAAGAAACAAAAATATAAAATGCAAGAGATATACGAGGGATTATATGATGGCCCGCATGCCACACCTCCAGTAAGTGATAGCGGAGCAGTCTTTCTTGGTATTTCCAATATCACCCCCGATGGTCATATTGATTATTCGGATATCAGGTATATTAATGAGATTGATTTGCCTAAGTGGACAAAAAGAGTAACACCAAAAGGCGGCGATATTGTTTTCTCATATGAAGCCACGCTAAATTTATATGCAATTATTCCGGAGGGATTTTGGGGATGCCTTGGCAGAAGGATGGCGCTTATCCGCCCCGATGAATCAAAGGCTCTGGGGAAATATCTGTATTACTATTTTTATTCAGATGAGTGGAGAGCAACCATTGCTGAGAACACTATTGCGGGCTCAACGGTAGATAGGATACCAATAGCGAAATTTCCAGAGTTTCCTATCACATTACCGGATTTGTCTGCGCAGAAAAAGATAGCCGATACTTTATCAGTATATGACGATTTAATTGAAAACAATCAAAAGCAAATCAAATTGCTGGAAGAAGCGGCACAGAGGCTGTATAAAGAATGGTTTGTGGATCTTCGTTTTCCTGGACATGAAGATACAGAGATAGTTGATGGATTACCTGTGAGGTGGAAGAAACAAGGATTAAGCGAAATTGCACCTATTCTCACAGGAAAAAAGGATGCAAACTTCGGTACAGAAGATGGGAAATATCTGTTTTTTACATGCGCTCAGGAACCGATAAAAGCACCTTCATATTCGTTTGACTGTGATGCAGTCATCCTTGCGGGTAATGGAGATTTTAATGTAAAGCTATATCGTGGAAAATTTGAAGCTTACCAGAGAACATATGTATTCAGTCCGTTTGATAGTGGACATTTATACTTGTTGTATCATGCTGTAAGGGAGAATATGCGTCAGTTATTTCAAGGGGCGAGCGGATCAACAATCAAGTTCCTTACAAAACGTATGCTTGAAGATATTGTTGTATATATTCCTGACGAACAGTTACTCAAAAAATATAATAATAACGCAGAAGCGGTTCAGAGAAAGATAGAATGTTTAAAAGATTCTATTAACAGAGCTACCGAAGCCCGAGACCGTCTTCTTCCAAAGTTGATGTCAGGAGAAATAAAACTGTGAGGTCAGTATAATCCTCAGAAACGATTACAAGGAGGGCATCCCTTATGAAATATGAATACTCCGAAAATGTTTTAGTCCAGGACAGCGCGGCAGCTCTTATGCATGATGAGCTGGGGTGGGATGTCGTCTTTGCCTATAATCAGGAAGTGTTGGGGGAGAACGGTACTCTTGGCAGGAAGGATTATCATGAAATTATTCTGTGGAGATATTTTAACCAGGCTCTGAAAAAACTGAATCCGTGGATTACGGATGCACAGATCACAGAGGCAAGGCAAACGCTTTCGTCATACCTATCGTCAGCATCATTGCTTCAGATCAACGAAGAGAAGTATTTCATGATCCGTGATGGTATTCCTGTAACAGTTAAGAAGCCAAACGGAAAGACAGAAGAAAAGAAGGCCATTGTAATCGACTTTAATGATCCTGATAATAATCATTTCCTTGCTGTTAAGGAACTGAAGATTCACGGAGATCTTTACCGTAGACGGACAGATATCGTTGGCTTTGTAAATGGCCTGCCGCTTTTGTTCATAGAACTGAAGCGGAATGATGTTGATGTGGAGAATGCTTATACAGATAACTACACAGATTACCAAGATACCATCCCGTTTCTGTTCTATTATAACGCCTTCCTTATGCTTTCCAACGGTATGGAGGCGAAGGTTGGAACACTAGGCAGCAAATATGAATTCTTTCATGAGTGGAAGCGTCTGTCCGAGGACGATGAAGGTAGCGTGGCGCTGGAAACCATGCTCCGTGGTATTTGCAAGAAGGAGAATTTCCTTGATCTGTATGAGAACTTTATTCTTTATGATCATTCCGATGGAAAGACTGTAAAGATTCTGGCAAGGAACCATCAGTATCTGGGAGTAAATGAAGCAGTGAAGGCATATGGAGAACGCCAGCTTCGTGAAGGTAAGCTGGGCGTTTTCTGGCACACGCAGGGATCGGGCAAGAGCTATTCTATGCTGTTCCTTTCACAGAAGATCCGCAGGAAATTCCCTGGATCTCCGACGATTGTTGTATTGACAGACCGTGATGAGCTGAACAAGCAGATCTGCGGTACCTTTGAGGCTTGCGGTCTTCTTGGTAAGACAGAAGGCAAGAAATTTATGGCGACAAGCGGAACGGATCTTGTTAATAAACTGAAGGGCAATCCGAGCTTTATATTCACACTGATCCAGAAGTTTAATAAGCCGGATGAGCCGCCGATCTATCCCGATCATGATATCCTCATCATTTCGGATGAGGCCCACCGTAGCCAGTATGGCGTATTCGCTGATAATATTGAAAAGCTGCTTCCTACAGCATCTCGCATCGGATTTACCGGAACACCGCTGTTATCCTCCAATGAGATTACGGCCAGGACATTCGGTGGCTATATTTCCGTATACGACTTTAAGCGCGCTGTAGAAGATAAGGCTACGGTTCCGCTTTATTACGAAAACCGTGGCGATAAGATAAAGGAGATCAAGAATCCGGACATCACGGATAAGATTCTGGATGCCATTGAAGAAGCCGATCTGAATCCGGATCAGGCTGAAAAGGTAATGCACGAATTTGAGAAGGAAGTACATCTTCTGACAGCAGAGCCACGTCTGCGGGCAATCGCAAAGGATTTTGTCGGGCATTACAGTGATCTGTGGACTACAGGAAAGGCTATGTTCGTCTGCCTGAATAAGGTCACGTGTGTCCGTATGTACAACTTCGTACAGGAATACTGGCAGGAGGAAATCAAAGCACTTGAACAGAAGATTGCAAGTACCGTTTCTGATCAGGAGCAGATGGAACTGTCCAGGAAGCTGAAATGGATGAAAGACACCGAAATGTGTGTGGTCATAAGTCAGGAGCAGAATGAGATCCAGACCTTTAAGAAGTGGGATCTGGATATTCTGCCGCATAGGACAAAAATGGAGAAGCGGGAACTTGATAAGGAATTCAAGGATTCCGACAGCAATTTCCGTGTTGTTTTCGTTTGTGCGATGTGGCTGACCGGTTTTGATGTTAAGTCATTGTCTTGTCTTTATCTGGATAAGCCTCTGAAGGCACATACATTGATGCAGACAATCGCCAGAGCAAACCGTGTCGCAGCCGGCAAGAGCAACGGTCTCATCATCGATTATATAGGTATTGTCGGAGCCTTGAAGAAGGCGCTGAATGATTATACAGCAAATAAGAACGGGCGGAACGCAATCGATCCGACCGTCAATAAAGAAGAACTGATTCAGCAAATCATAAGAGCTGCCGCAGATGCAAAGCAACTGCTGGCAGGGCATGATTTTGACCTGGATGCGCTGATCAAGGCTGAGAATTTTAAGAAAATGGCTTTGCTTAAGGATGGGGCAGAAGCAATGTGCTCTGATCCGGAGACTAAGAAATCATTTGATACATACGCGAATGAGATCAGCAGACTTGTTAAGTATCTTGATCGTAATGATGTTACTCAGGATGTCCGTGATCAGACGGATGCTATCTGCGCTATTTTCCGGGAGATGCAGAAGAAGCGCAAACATATTGATACGACAGATCTGATGGTGGAAATCAACCACATCATCAATGAAAATGTGGAGATCGAGCATCAGGAGGGCGAAGGCCTGGTGGAATCCCGCCGCTTTGATATAAGTCAGATTGATTTTGATCTGCTGGCAGCAGAGTTCGCAAAGGTGAAGAGAAAGAATCTGATGATTAAAGACCTAAATGATCTGGTGCAGGAGCGCTTATCAAAGATGATGGCGGTGAATCCTTCACGCGTTGATTATTATGTCCGCTATATGGGAATCATCGAGACTTATAATGCGGAGCAGGATCGGACAACCATAGAGAAGACCTTTATGGAGCTGATGGATCTGGCAAAGAGTATGTCAGAGGAAGAGCAGAGATATGCCCGTGAAGGGTTCTCCAGTGATGAGGAGCTGTCGATTTATGACCTGCTTTTCTCAGAGAATCTGTCGAAGAGCGATATAGATAAGATCAAGAAGATGTCCAAAGACCTGCTTCAGAAAATAAAAGAGAGAATCGCCGGTATGGATCACTGGACAGATAAGCAGGAGACCAGGGCAGCAGTTGATGTTCTGATCAGAAATGTGCTTTATGAAGAGATTCCGGACAGTATGTTTGATCGGCTGGAAGCATACCGGAAGGCTATATACGAACATATTTATACGCACTATAAGCAGGCGGCGTAAGAAAGATAACAGGAGGCTGGTATTATGGCAGAACAATTCAAATGGGTGAGCTTCTATATGGAGTTTGCAACAAAACTATTGGAATACAAAACAGACAGAGGTTCTCTGATTGAGAAGCTTCAGAAAGTGTATTCCGACATTGGAATGAAGCTTCCGAAGCTTGAAAAGGATAATATTCCAAAGGATATTGATCCTTTTACCATCTTTGGATTGTTTAATAAGGGCATCACCGACGTGAACCGTGTAAGCATCCTTGGCGGAATCAAGGCTGAATTCAATATTGCAGCAGAGGGTCCGGATGATTTTTCTGGAATTCCTGTTCTGAACAATATGATGGCTACATTTTATGCGTTTGAGGGTGATGATCGTCGCAAGGATGACGATATAGACAATCTTTGGACTGCATTTGAAACTGCCATCAAACTAGCGGAGAGCGATTCTGAAGAGAGCAGAGCTGCATTTATTTCAGCCTATGATCAGGTTAAGTCTCAGTTTGCTGTTCGGTGGAATCTTACGATGGGGCTGTACTGGATCCGTCCATACACTTTCATCAATCTTGATTCCCGAAACAGAGAATTTATGAGTAATCCGGATAATATATCTGCCAATGTTGTTGCGGAAATGAAAAGCCTGAAATCAGTTCCTGCTGCTGAAAAATATCTTTCTATTCGTGACAAGTGCCAAGCTGCAATAGACTCTGGAGAGTATGGCTATTCATCGTTCCCTGAGCTTTCTTACAAAGCGTGGGTTGTATCCGTTGAAAACGGTGAAATGGAAAAAGAAGCTAAGGCAGGGAAGTCCAACGCAGCTTTCTTAAGATGGTTCAGGCCAGTCATTCAGGCTTTGCGTGATTTGGGAGGATCGGCTACACCTGAAGATACAAGAAAGAGAATTATAGAGAATGAGAACCTTTCGGATGAGGAAGTAAAAGCAACACGCGGTAAGAATAATGTCAATAAGTTTGAAAATGAGGTGGCTTTTGCCAGGAGTTATTTGGTCAAGGCCGGCTATATAGATAACAAGGTTTATGGTATCTGGACGTTGACGGATAAGGGGCAGACTGTAGAGATGACGGATGAACTTGCCTCCGAGATATTCAAGAACGGCGTGGCGGATAATGCAGCGAAGAGTAAAGAAAAGAATTCCCTTGGCGACGCTGATGTGGCGACAGTTCACTATTGGCTTTATGCTCCGGGAGAGGGCGCTTCCATGTGGGAAGATTTTTATTCCGCTGGAATTATGGGACTTGGCTGGGATGAGCTTGGTGATCTGAATACATATGCCAGCAAGGATGAAATGGCTCAGAAGCTGAGAGATATTCATGGTGGAGATTCATCATATAAGAATTCTGCACATGCTGTGTGGCAGTTTGTTCATGATATTAAGCCTGGAGATGTGATTTTTGCTAAGCGTGGTCGCAGTGAGATCCTTGGACGCGGAGTCGTAGAATCGGATTATGAGTATGATGATAATCATGATGGAGAATATCCGAATATTCGCAAGGTGAAGTGGACTCATAAAGGTAGTTGGCAGAGCGATGAAATGTTTGCCATGAAGACTCTGACAGATGTCACAAACTACACTGATTTTACGAATAAAATATCAGGATTCTTCGAGGACGGTATTGAGGATGAAGAAGAGGATACAAAGGTTATCGATTATCCGGCGTATTCTGTTGAAGACTTCCTGAATGAAGTATATATGGATGAAGAGTCCTACTACAAACTCGTCGGAGTACTTGACAGTAAGCTGAATATCATTCTTCAGGGAGCACCTGGTGTGGGTAAAACCTTTGTGGCAAAACGTCTTGCATATTCTATTATGGGAGTGAAGGATGTAGACCGCGTTATGATGGTTCAGTTTCACCAGAGTTATTCTTATGAGGATTTCATCATGGGGTTCAGACCTTCTGCTGACGGATTTGATATAAAGACCGGCGCTTTCTATAACTTCTGTAAGAAGGCTGAGAGAGACGGTGATAATAAGTATTTCTTCATCATCGATGAAATCAACCGTGGAAATCTGAGCAAGATTTTCGGTGAGCTCTTTATGCTGATTGAGAACGATAAGCGCGGAAGCAAGAACAAGCTGCAGCTATTGTATCGTGATGAAATGTTCTACGTGCCGGAGAATGTTTACATTATAGGAATGATGAATACAGCAGATCGAAGTCTTGCAATGCTGGATTACGCTTTACGCAGAAGATTTGCATTCTTTGATTTGAAGCCGGGATTTACGACAGAAGGATTCCGTGCTTATAGGGATGGTCTCGACAATAAAAAGTTTGAGGCACTTGTCGGGTGTGTACAGAGCCTTAACGAGAAGATCGCAGCGGATGAGTCGCTGGGTGAAGGCTTCTGCATTGGTCATAGCTATTTCTGTAATATAGAACCAGATGAAGTGACTGATGAGAAGCTTCAGAGCATTGTTGAATACGAACTGATCCCGATGCTGAAGGAGTATTGGTTTGATGAACCACTGAAGGTCAAAGAATGGAGCGACAACCTAAGGAGTGCTGTTAAGTGATAAGAATTCAGAACATATACTATATGCTTGCTTATGCTTTTCAGGTTCTGAATGAGCAGGGCTACAAGAATATAGCAACAGAAGAATTTGATAATACTGCTGAGCTGTGTGCTGCAATCCTTGCAAGAGGAATCAGCACTCAGGTGAAGCGTGGCCTTGGGAAGGAATACATACCTCAAACGGAGGCCTTATCATCACTTCGGGGAAAACTAGATATTTCTGAATCTATCAAAACACAAACGTTTTTGAAGAAGCAGATGATCTGTTCGTATGATGATTTTTCCGTCAATTCTGTTATGAATCGGATCATTAAATCCACTGTTATTATTCTGTTAAAAGGAGACATATCCAAATCAAGGAAAAAGGAACTGAGGAAACTGATGGTTTTCTTTGAGGACGTGGATGTTATTGATCTTTATTCTGTGAATTGGAATATGCAGTATAACCGTAATAATCAGACATACCGTATGCTGATTTCCATCTGTTATCTTGTATTTAAGGGTTTGTTGCAGACTCAATCCGATGGTACAACGAAGCTGGTGGATTTCCTAGATGAGCAAAGAATGCACCGCCTGTATGAGAAATTTATTTTGGAATATTATCGAAAAGAGCATCCGGAGCTGACCGCTAATGCATCTCAGATCCCGTGGCAACTTGATGATGATTTTGGAGACATGCTTCCGGTTATGCAGACAGACATAATGCTGACAAAGGAAGAAAAAACTCTGATTATTGACGCGAAGTATTATGCACATACGACACAACGTCAGTATGATAAAAACACACTTCATTCCGGAAACCTGTATCAGATATTCACCTATGTAAAGAACAAAGAAGCAGAGCTGGCAGATCAGCCACACAAGGTCGCAGGGATGCTTCTGTATGCAAGGACGGATGAGGAAATCTATCCTGAGAAAGAATACCGTATGAGCGGAAATCAGATTGGAGTGAGAACGTTGAATTTGGACGGAGATTTCGATATGATCAAAAGCCAATTGAATGAGATTGCGGAGAAATTCTTCGGGGAAGCTGCGTAGGTGATTGTATGCAGGATAGATATGCTGGTGACATCGGCGATTTTGGAAAGATTGGGTTGCTCAAAGCTTTGCAGACTCAGGAATTATCTGTCGGGGTGAATTGGTACCGTGTCGAACCGATGGATACAGAGAAAAAAGAGGATGGCACATATAAGCAGGAAGATGGGAAATATCTAATCCCTGAAAAGTTACAGGTATGCGATGCTTCACTGGCAGAGCAGCTGACAAAGATCGCAAAGTCGAATAATCGCTCCATCAAGAGCTTGGAAAAAGGAGATTTCATTCCTAATGCAAGGTATTACAGTGAACCGGTTACTGTTGTCGGACGCGATGAATGGCATAAGAGAGCTCTGGTTTTATTAAAGGGGTTGGATATTGTCTTTATGGATCCGGACAACGGTATGCTTGTAAAGTCGGTAGGAAAAAGATCGGCTAAGAGTATAAAGTATACATTTTATGAAGAGGTGGCGGATTATATAAGACAGAAGCAAAGCGTTTTGATATATAACCATCGGAGCAGAAAACAGGAAGATGCTTACTTCCGTGAGCTCAGCGAAAAGCTTGGAGGAATAACCGGGGTGCCAGAATCGAGGATATTGAAAATTACATTTCCGAGATGTTCCGTCAGAGATTATCTGGCGGTTCCTGTATCGGATGTGCATTATAAGAGGATCTGCGCAGCATTTACGGAGATGGAGAATGGTACGTGGGGACAGAATGGAGTCTGTCGGATTCCGCGGTAAAGGAGAGTGATTCGGATGCCGTTTCAGATTATCAGAAACGATATTACAAAGGTAAAAGCGGACGCTATCGTGAATACGGCAAATCCGAATGTTGTTGTCGGGAGCGGTACGGACAGTGCAATATACCATGCCGCCGGAGAGAAAGAACTTCTGGCTGAGCGTAAGAAGATCGGTATAATGATGCCCGGCGAGGTAGCATATACGCCTGCTTTTAATCTTGATGCGAAATACATCATTCATACCATCGGACCATCATGGATTGATGGTAATCATAATGAGCGGGAGATTCTGCATTCCTGCTATGAGAAGTCGCTTAATCTGGCAGCGGAACTTGAATGTAAGAGCATAGCTTTTCCGCTGATTGCTACCGGTGTATACGGATTTCCTAAGGATGAGGCTCTTCAGATTGCTTTGGCTGAGATTAATAAGTTCCTTCTGTCGCATGATATGAGGGTTATCCTGGTTGTGTTTGACCGGAAGGCTTTTGAGCTATCTGGCAAGCTGGTCGATGATATTGAAGAATATATTGACGAACATTCGGCAGATGAGATTTGGGATGCTGAATATGGCGGTCGCTATGGTAACACACGACGTGAACGCCTGGAAAGATTGGAGTCCTTGCATTCGGCGATCATGCCGGATACTTATGATGAGGACGAGCCTGAAGAGGATGAGTCAGAGAGTCGGATCATTTATGCCGAAGCGGCTGCACCCTCATTTCCGGATGTATCCGGTATGAGTCTGGATGAGGTCCTTGACAGTTCCGAGGATACTTTCCAGCAGAGGTTGTTTAAGCTGATTGATGAAAGTGGAATGGACGATGTGACAGTCTATAAGAAGGCAAACATCGATCGCAAGGTATTTTCAAGAATCCGGTGTAAAGAAGATTATAAGCCCAAGAAAAAGACTGCGGTGGCATTTGCCATAGCGTTGCAACTGGATATGCCGACGATGTTGGATTTGTTATCCAGGGCGGAGATTGCGTTTTCGCCAAGCAATAAATTTGATCTGATCATCACTTACTTTATAACGAATAAGGTTTACGATATTTACGAGATAAATGCAGCATTATTCAAATATGGGCAACCAATCCTTGGTGAGTGATTTAGCGGAGTGGAATTTGTCGCGCGGCAAACGACCACTCCGTTTTCTTTTTTCGATATACTTGCATCATCAAGAGAGCAAAGGAGGATGCAGATATGTATGGAGCAATTTTAGGTGACATGATTGGTGCACCCTATGAGTTTGACAGAGGAAATAAAACAAAAGATTTTCCACTTTTCAGCAGAGGAACACAGTTTACAGATGATTCTGTGATGACAATAGCCGTGGCTGAGGCATTGATGAGCCTTAACGGAGAAGCGGATGATGAAGCGGTTCATCATGCTGTATCTAAAGCAATGAGAATTTGGGGGAGAAATTATCCGGATGCGGGTTACGGCGGAAGGTTCAGAGACTGGCTGTTTACTCACTGGCAGCCGAAGCCTTATGGTAGCTGGGGAAATGGCTCTGCTATGAGAGTGTCTTCTGTGGGATGGCTTTATGATACGATTGAAGAGATCAGAAGGTTCGCTAAGCTGACGGCAGAAGTTACGCATAATCATCCGGAAGGTATCAAAGGTGCTGAAGCGACGGCCAGTGCAATTTTTATGGCGAGAACCGGTGCGGCAAAAGATGAGATTAGAGAGTATATCATTCAGGAATTTGGTTATGACCTGTCGAGAACCTGCGATGAGATCCGACCGGAATATCATCATGTGGAAAGTTGTCAGGAGACAGTTCCGGAGGCAATTACGGCATTCATGGAAGGAAATGATTTTGAGGATGTCATCCGGACGGCGGTATCTCTTGGCGGTGATTGTGATACTCTGACCTGTATATCAGGAGCAATAGCAGAAGCGTTTTATGGAGTTCCTGAAAATATGAAGGAAGAGTGCCGGAAGAGACTCCCTGAGGATATGCTTACAGTTCTTGACAATTTTGAACAGATGATAGCCGATAAGAATCCGCCATTTCATGATTCGTTTCTTGATGGAAATGAGCTGATTGATGAGGCTATTGAAAGATTCTATGCGGATGGAAGCAAGGATAATCTGATTGCAGTACTGGACGTGATCAGACAGCGGATGCACGCAGATGGGCATTTCATATTCCCTGTGATCATGGATGAAGAAGATGAAAACAGGTTTTCCTTCCAGGCTATCCAGACAAAAGACGGGAAACTCTGGAATGCTGCATTCACATCGCAGGCTGAGTTTGAGAAAGGGGCACCGAGCAGGGTCATATCGAATTTTATAGATAGTTCAATGAAGTTCTGCCTGGAATCAGAAACAGAAGGATTTATCATCAATCCTTGGGGACAGTCATTTATGCTGGCAAAGGAACTAATTGAGATGATCTTCAAAGCAGATGGTGATGTTGAGTACTCTGTACCGGATGATCCTATTACACCTGAGCTATTGGAAGACGGCACATTTCTGAAAAGAGCGACGGAAATCTGTAACAGAAACCGGACACAACTAAATCTGATAAAGCTGGCAAGGATACTCCGGGACAGTTGGGTGTGGGTTCCATGTACCGCAATTTTCAGCGAGGCGGACACAGAGGCTATGAATAAGGTGGTGCTGGAAGCAGCGGATAATAACGACCTGGATTCTTTGGTTGGACATACCTTTACAAGCCAGGATGTAGTACGTATGGTTCCTGATATTCTTCAAAACGGTGACGATTTCTTCTTTCCGGTATTTTCATCCGATGAAGAGATGGGGGAATATGGACAGCAGTTTTCTAAGGTTCAGAGACATTTTCTTGAAGCGGCAAATCTAGCAAGGAACAATGAGAAGAACGTGAAGGGAATTGTAATCAATGCTTTCTCAGAACCGTTTATTATTCCTAAAGAGTTGTTTGATGTCATTGCCGGGATGAAATCAAATTTTGAGCAGGAGGTGCCAGACAATGAGTGAAAAATATTCTAAAGCTGATCTGCGGCATATAGCAGAAGATATGATCGAGGACCTCCGGGAATGTGAGGATGGAACGATTACTACAACGGGTAGATTAGCGCGAGATTATGGCTATGACGACATGGAGACCTTCGATCTGTTTGATTTACACGATGCACTATTCCGTGCTGCGAAGGCAAATAAGATAACACTGGATATGTCTGAACACGAGGGCAAGGTAGAAGGACTTCCGTTCAATCTGACGTTTGTTGTGAAAAATAAGAAGGCTCAGATTAAATGTCCACGGTGTGGCAGTACGGATACAGCAAGATATATTTATGGCTATCCTGCATTCAGTGAAGAGATGCAAAAGAGGCTGGATGAGGGGAAATGGGTCCTTGGTGGATGTTGCATCAGTTCTGTTGATGTTAATGGCGTCCCAGTTCGGACGATGCCGGCAAGGCACTGTAATAAGTGCAAGAAGGATTTTGCTTCGGCACCGATACTCATTACGCCGAAGAAGGATTTGGCTGAGGATTATAGAGATATTGTTACATCCATCAAGTTCTCAGTTGGCGGATTCTTTGAAGGTAATACTGAGGTTACAATTTCAAAAAATGATGAGGGAGCAGTTGTTAAGGTAATGCAGTTTCCATACGGAATTAAAGCTCCGGATGATCGGCAGATCACACCTGCAAAATGGAATAAAATCGTCAACACATTATATGGTCACCTGTATCTCCACGAATGGAAAAAAGAATTTGTTGATCCTTGCGTACTAGACGGAACGCAATGGGAGCTTGATATCAAGCTTACTAACAGAAGAGTTCGTCATTACTATGGAAGTAACGATTATCCTCCGTATTGGTCAGAACTTAAAAAGATTTTCAGGGAATTTGCTAAGCTTTAAGATAGATAGCGGCCACCGGCGATGTGAACCGGTTGGCCGCTATTTTCATGTCAGTCTTTTTTGTAAAAATTGGTCTCGTAGCCATCGGCGCGGAGCAGGATGTCCGGCAACCATTCCGGAGATCTGCCCATCTGCTTACAGACCACATTTAGGTCAACATCAGGGCTGCATTCGATGATCAGCTCGTCATGAACGTGACCGACGATAAAACAGTGCCTGAGAGTTTTCATGGCGTAACAGAGGATGTCGCGGCTGACGGCCTGGACGATATTTTCTACGAACTTCGGACCGTAGGATTCGATACGTTCCCACTTTTTTGTAGAGCCAACTCCTTCATAGGTTACAGATTCGCCGCCATACTGGTTTTCTCCGATGCGTGGCTTCACGTAGGAGAGCAGGCGGCCTGAGGGAAGTTTGATGAAGAGCATACCGCTTTTATAGAAGAGGCGGATCCTGCGCACTTCGGTCTGGATGCGCTGTGTGATGGTGGTCTTGACGGCACGGTCGATGTCCCACCAGAAGGCAGTGATCATCGGATTTGAGCTCCGCCAGGAGTTGACCAGCGGCTGCAGTTCTTCTTCGGTCAGTCCCATTTCCAAGGCTCCCATTGATTTCAGTGCTCCGACGCTGCCGCCGTATCCGAGAGCCAATTCTGCGATCTTGCCCTTCTGACGGAGATGTCCGTTGATGCCGTGCTTTTCGACCGGAACACCGAACATCTGACTGGCCGAGGCACAGTAGATGTCCTTGCCTTCAGCAAATACTTTAGAGCGCCAGGTCTCACCGGCAAGGAATGCCAGCACTCTGGCTTCGATGGCGGAGAAGTCGCTGACAATGAACTTATATCCGGGACGGGGCACGAAGGCTGTACGGATCAGCTGTGACAGCGTGTCCGGGATATCGTCATAGAGCAGCTGGAGAGTATCATAATCGCTGGCTTTTACAATTGCTCTGGCCTCTGCAAGATCTGGCATGTGATTCTGCGGAAGGTTCTGCAACTGGATCAGTCTACCTGCCCATCTGCCGGAGCGGTTGGCTCCGTAGAACTGAAACATGCCGTGGGCTCTACCATCCTTGCAGACAGCATTCTGCATGGCCTGATATTTCTTCACGGAAGATTTTGCAAGCTGCAAGCGGAGCCGGAGGGCTTCTTCTACCTGGCCGTCAGTATCATCAATTAGCTTTGCCACATCCTTCTTTCCGAGGGATTCTGCTTCCACACCGTTCTCAGAGAGCCAGGCCTTCATCTGTATCACGCTGTTCGGGTTCTCTACACCGGTGATATCTTGCATGGTTTCAGATAGGGTAGCCTTTGAACGTTCATCAAAGGTGATGGCGTTTTCCACCACGTCCATATCCAGGGCGATACCTCTGTCGTTGATCTCCTGATCGAGATGATATTCATCCCAGATAAAGTCCGGGACAGGGTATTTCGACAGGCGCTTATGTATCGCCATTTCTACTTCCACATCTCGTTTATTGTAGGATTTGAAAAGTGACCACTTCTCTGGATCATGCTCAGGAAGGTTCCGCGTGCGTCCGCCATTGCTTTTGGTCGGTTTGCAGGGACTGCAGAAGTAGCGGATCAGGTCTTTGCCTTCCTTCAGCTTCTGATCCTGCAGCTTCAGGACGGCTCCGACACCTTCCAGTGAGAGCGGAAGTCCCATATAGGCTGACCAGATCATGGTGCATTTCCAGGATGCCGGATCCAGATACTGACCGGCAGGATCCTCCGGGATACTGTAGCCGGTGAAGTATTCCGGGTGATGCTTCCTCAGCCAGTTGGAGAGACAGATGCGCTCAAAGGAAGCGTTGAAAGCCCACTTGGTTACATTTTCATCAGATAATGCTGCAAGGATCCATTCCGGAATGGTGTCGCCGCAGGCAAGGTCGTATACCGTGACGGGGCCACCATCCACAGAGACTCCGAAGAGCAGTATCTCAAATCCTTCAGACTCAGCGTACTTGTAAGCACCGCATTTGGTGATATTCACGTCGCTGTAAGTCTCTAAGTCGATTGACATTTCTTTCATCATCATTGTCCTTTCTATGAAAAGAGAAGCGGCAGAACATGCCTGCCGCCTCCCGTCTGTTTAACTTCTATCTTCCAACATCTTCTGGTATCTGAGCTCTGTTTCCTTGCGTTCCAGCTCATCCTTTGCCTTCTTGCGTTCATATTCTTCTTTGTCCTGCTGCTTTATCTGAAGCATAAAGCGGATGCCGTAGATAACGCCGATCAGGAAAGCCAGGATAAGGCCGCAGCTGAAGATGTTACCGATAAGAGTTACTACACTGTTTGCAAATTCCATGATTATTACCTCATTCTTTCTTTAGATTGCCGCAGGCAGCGGCGGTATTGCCGCCACCTGCATTGGTTGTCAGGTTAGTCGAGGAAATCATCCTCATCGTCTGCCGTTGCAAAGTCATCCTCAGCTCTGGACTTGCCTCCGAGAGGTTCACCGTCGCGGATCTTCTGAAGATTGTTCAGACCGCAGGCGATACCCTTGTTGCCGTTGCTGTTGAAGGCGTACAGGTTGATGCTGGCTCTGCCGTACACGCCGGAGTATACTTCGGAGCGTTCCAGAATCGGCTGTCTGTCCGCATCCACGATGCCGGGAGCCGTTGCACTGTTGGCGTTGATGAAGTATGCATTCTTGTAAGCCTCATCATCCGGTCTCTCCAGATCACCGTCACGGAGAGGTGTCTTGATGGCAGAGAGAGCAGGAACGGACTTGCCGTTGCCCTTCAGCTTACTCTGGCCTTCCTCATAAGCTGCCTGAATGGCTGCCTTGATCTTGGCAACTGTAGCGGTATCGGACTTCGGAATGATGAGTGATACGCTGTACTTCGGAGCGCCGCCGTTGATGCTCTTCGGATCCCAGACATTCGCATAGCTCCATCTGGTGTTTACGCCTGTGATTACCTTTGTCGGAATTGTTACTTTGTTTGCCATGATTTTTTCCTCCTTATTCTTCGCTAAAATCATCTTTGGCTGTGTTCAGTGCCGGTCGTTTGTCTGACTCCGGCACAAGTGTCGGTTTGCCCTGCGGCTTTGTGATGAAGCCGGACAGGAGTTCGTTGAACTTCTTCTTACCGAGAAGAGAAGTCATTGCTGTGATTCCCAGAAGCTTCTTTTCATAAGGATTGAAGCCGGCAGCCTCCACCGTGGATGCGACTGCATTCTCATCGGAGTATTTGCGGTTCGATTTGCCTTCTACGACTTTGAAGCCGGGATACTCTACGCCGCTGAGAGCCTGCTGGAGTGCGTATTCCTTGATGTCATTTGCCCAGGCGACCAGATCATCGATCCGGGGAAGGATGGCAGCGATTTCTGCTTCATCCAGATTGGGCGGCATCTCGAAGTCATACTGTGCAAGCTCCAGGTTGTGTTCGGCACGCTTACGACAGGTTGCCTTTGCTTTGCAGAACTGGCAGTGGTCTCCGGCGTTGAATTCGCCTTCGCCGTTGTAAGCCAGAGTAGCGGTGGGCTTTAAGGTTTCCTCTGCCCATTTCATCAGATCGTCTCCGCTGATCTCATAGGTACTGATGTTGTCCCGGCGGGGCTGGAAGATCGTCATGCGGATGGTCTGGATGCTGTAGAGATATTCGTAGGTATCCAGAGCGCCTAAGGCGTAACACATCATCTGCGGATTCTCTTCGGCATCCACCAGGACACCGAGACCGTATTTGAAATCGATGATATGCAGCACATCGTCCGCAATGATCACGCAGTCGCCGGTTCCGAAGCCTTCCGGTACCCACTTGGAGAAGTCCAGCTTTTCCTCAATCAGGATCAGCGGGTCGGAGCAGTGTGTCTTTGCTTCTTCAATCTGCTCTGCGACGTAGGCTGCATACTGATCGGTACAGTCGTCCATCTCCGTATCGAACCAGGTCAGGTTCTCAGTCGGATCCTCAGGACTCCTTCCCAGAAGCTTCTCCACCTTGTATTCGCAGAGTGCGTGTGCATCGGTTCCCTGCTGGGCATATGGACTGCCGCTGTCATTGATGCCGGCACACAGCTTTGCGCTGGGCGGGCAGGCGAGCCATCTGTGGCTTGCGGAGGCGGAAAGATACGCATGCTTAGGCATCAGTTAATCCTTCCACCTCTCTGACAAGCGCCGCGTAGTCCTTCGGATCCACATTGGTAAGGCTGCCTCCGTTGCCGTACTTCTGAACGATCGCTTTGACATCTGCTTTGAAGCGGCCTTCTGCTTCGTTTGCTTTCTTTGCCAGGATGTCTCTGACTTCTTCCTTGGAATACTGCTTTTCGGCAGGTGCTTCCGCAGGAGCGGGCTCCTGTTTCTTGGTCTTCTTCTCAGGCTTTGCCGGGGTTGCCTCTTCGGTTCCTGAATAGAATTTCTTCAAAGCTCTGCCGGTCTCTGCCAGGATTTCTCCGCAGCTGATCAGGTTGTCGATCATGGCGGAGAGTTCACTCATTTTGCTCATGTTGGCTTTCTCCCTTCTGTTCATTCTGTAGTTTTCTTGCGAGCCGCTTGGCTACGACGCTGATGGCGATCAGAACATCGATGAGTTCTTCGTCCGTTCCGTCGAGTCCGGCGGTTTTTTCAATGGATTCTTTCTGCATCTGCAGCACCTTCCTTTCCGAAAGGGTTCTCCCTTTCCAGCTATGTAAGGACAGTTGCCTGGGATTTGACCGGAATATCTTTTTGCTTTTTTTTCGTTGCCCGGTTTTCCTTCCCAGCTATGTATGGACAGTTCGATGTGAAATGACCGGATGAAAAAAAAGACTTGGTTTTCGCTTAATAAAAGGAAGCAAAAGAAAGTTGCCAGAGTATCCGGTCATTTGAAAGAAAACTGTCCTTACCAAGCTGGAAGAAGTATGTCTTCACATTTTTAGAAAGCGAGGTAAAGCGATGCGATTAGTTTTGCAGACGGCCAATGTGGTCTCTGACGCGAAGAACTGCCTGTACCCGAACCGGGTGGAAGCGGGGAACGCGGCGGAACTGCAGGAAGCCATCAAGAAGGACCATGTGTGCGGTGAATATAAGAAGAACTACCGCAGCAAAGAAAACTTCATCCGTTCCAATGTGGCGGTCATGGACTGTGACAACGATCACTCCGAGGATCCGGAAGAGTGGATCACGCCGGAGAAGATGGAAGAACTGTTCGGGGATTTTTCCTATGCAATAGCATTCAGCCGCAACCACATGAAGGTGAAGGACGGCAAATCCGAAAGACCAAGGTTCCATGTTTATTTCCAGATCGAAGAGATTACAGATGAGAAGGTATACGCCGGCCTGAAGATCGCCATCCAGAAGCAGTACACATTTTTCGATGATAATGCGCTGGATGCGGCAAGGTTTATCTTCGGTGCGGATACCGGAGAAGTGATCTGGCATGAAGGCTGGATGACGATCGATGAAGAGATCAGCCCGGTCGTGGAGACAGATGAGCCTGAGAAGCAGGAGGGCACGAGCTCCGGTCCGATTCTTCAGGGAAGCCGCAATAACACCATGAGCCGGTTCGCGTCCAGGATCCTGAAGAGGTACGGCGACACGGAAAAAGCTCATGTGGCATTCATGGAGCATGCGGAGAAATGTGATCCGCCGCTTCCGGAGGCAGAGCTGAACACCATCTGGAATAGTGCCGTGAGGTTCTTCAATAAGAAGATTTCTTCCTCTGACGGGTATGTGCCGCCGGATCAGTACAATGCTGATTTCAGTGATGCATCGTTGAAGCCGGAGGACTATTCGGATATCGGGCAGGCGAAGGTGCTGGTGCAGGAATACGGCAGTGAGCTCAGGTTCTCAGCAGCCACGGATTATCTCAGATATGACGGTGAACGCTGGGTGGAGGATGTGCAGCTGGCCATCGGTGCGATTGAAGAATTCCTTGATCTGCAGCTGGTCGATGCTCAGCAGGATAAGGAAGATGCGGAAAAGGCTTTGGTCGATGCCGGAATACCGGAACCGATCGTAAAGAACGGATCGAAAGCTGTGGCCAAGGAAGTCACGCCGGATCAGATGCCGCTTCTGTATGCGCTCATGGCAGCGGAGACTTATCTGAAGTTTGTGCTGAAGAGGCGTGATTACAAGTACATCATTTCCACCGGGAATGCTGCGAAGCCGATGATCGGGATCGACGTGAACGACCTGGACAAGAATGAGTTCCTGATCAATACGCCGGTTGCCACCTATGACCTGAAGAAGGGACTGACCGGAGAGCAGCCGCATGATCCGAGAGATTTGATCACGAAGATCACGACCTGTGCTCCGGGTGAGGGCGGTAAGCAGTTGTGGCTGGATGCCTTGGAACTTTTCTTCTGCAAGGATCAGCAGCTGATCGATTATGTGCAGCTGGTGGTCGGAATGGCGGCGATCGGGAAAGTCTATCAGGAGCACATGATCATTGCCTATGGCGGCGGTGCCAACGGTAAATCGACATTCTGGAACACGATCTTCCGGGTCCTGGGCGATTACGCCGGGAAGCTGTCTGCAGAAGCCCTGACCATGAACTGCAAGAGGAATATCAAGCCGGAGATGGCGGAGCTGAAAGGCCGCAGGCTCATCATTTCTTCCGAGATGGAGGAAGGCATGAGGCTGAATACAGCGACGGTAAAGCAGCTTTGCTCTACGGATGAGATCCAAGCGGAGAAGAAGTATAAGGCTCCGTTCCACTTTGTTCCGTCACATACGCTGGTGCTGTACACGAATCACCTGCCGAAGGTCGGTGCCAATGATGACGGTATCTGGAGAAGGCTGATCGTGATTCCCTTCAATGCGAAGATCACCGGGAAAAACGATATCAAGAACTATGCGGATTACCTGTACGACCACGCCGGTTCCTTCATTATGAGCTGGATCATCGAAGGGGCGAAGAAGGCAGTGGAGATGGATTTCAAGGTACCGCTGCCGAAGGTCGTGGAGGATGCGATTGAGGCATATCGCGAGGACAACGACTGGATGGGACATTTCCTGGCTGACTGCTGTGACGTTGATAAGGATGCTTCGGAGAAGTCCGGGGAACTGTATCAGGCATACAGGGCGTACTGCCTGCAGAATGGTGAATTTACCAGAAGCACGACGGACTTCTATTCAGCGATCGAAAAGGCAGGTTTTGTCAGACGCAAGACGCGCTCTGGAATCATGGTTCATGGTCTGAGCCTGAAGGAAGGACAGGACTTCCTAGACTGATGCGCAGGTCATGCAGGTCGATAGAGTAACTGTTTTCAGAATGGTGACATTTCAGAAACGTTGATTTTAAGCCATTGTGCAGGTCGTGAAGGTCTACTACTAAAAGTCGTATAAGAGAGTTTTTTGAAAATGCCTTAAAGGGAGTTTACGGGACGACTTTCACGACCTGCACACCTGAAAACTTTGATGGAGGTTAGCGATGCGTGAAAAAGTCATAGAGCAGAAGCTGGTCGCTGAGGTGAAAAAGCGCGGCGGTATCTGTCCGAAGTGGGTGTCCCCAGGATTTGATGGGATGCCCGACCGGATCGTCTTACTGCCGGGAAGGCGCTTCGGACTGGTGGAGGTCAAGGCTCCGGGTGAACGTCCGAGACCGCTGCAGGTTTCACGGCACCGGCTTCTGATGAGATTAGGCTTCCGGGTTTATGTACTGGACGATCCGGAGCAGATTGGAGGAATACTGGATGAAATACAATCCACATGATTATCAGAAATATGCGATCAATTTCATAAAGGAACATCCCATAGCGGCGATCCTGCTGGACATGGGTATGGGCAAGACCAGTATCGTGCTGGCAGCACTGAATGACCTGATGTTTGACAGCTTCGAGGTAACGAAGGTACTGATTATCGCGCCGCTTCGAGTTGCGAAGCATACCTGGTCAGCGGAAATACAGAAATGGGATCAGCTGCGGGGGCTTCGATATTCCATAGCAGTCGGTACGGCGGCAGAGAGGATGAAAGCGCTTCAGGCAGATGCGGATATTTACATCATCAACAGGGAGAACGTTCCCTGGCTGATCGAAAAGAGCGGATTGTCCTTTGACTACGATATGGTGGTGATCGATGAGCTGTCATCCTTTAAAAACTGGCAGGCGAAGAGGTTCAAGGCACTGATGAAGGTAAGGCCGAGAGTGAAAAGGATTGTGGGCTTGACCGGCACTCCTTCCAGCAATGGTTTGATGGATCTCTTTGCAGAATACAAGGTTTTGGATATGGGAGAGAGACTTGGAAGGTTTATCAGCCAGTACAGAGTCGAGTACTTTGTACCGGATCAGACAAACGGTCCGATCGTATACAGCTACAGGCTCAGGAAGGGTGCTGATAAGAGGATTTATGACAGAATCTCCGATATCACGATTTCCATGAAGGGAACCGATCACCTGCAGATGCCGGAACTGATCAACTCTGAATATCCGGTATATCTGGACGCGGATGAACGTGAGAAGTATGAGGCGATGGCGAGCGACCTGGTGATCAATCTTCCGGGCGGTGAAGTGACGGCTGCCAATGCTGCAACGCTTTCCGGAAAGCTGACACAGATGGCCAACGGTGCTGTCTATTCTGATGCCGGCGGTATCGAGTTCATTCACGATAAGAAGCTGGATGCTTTGGAGGATATCATCGAGGCTGCAAATGGAAAGAGCATTCTGGTGGCGTATTGGTACAAGCATGATCTGACAAGGATCATCGACAGGTTGGAAGCCCTGAGTGTGAAGTACGGAAAGCTGGATTCGGATCAGAGCATTGAGGATTGGAATGCAGGAAGACTGGAGGTGGGACTGATACATCCGGCTTCTGCAGGACACGGACTGAATCTTCAGAGCGGCGGTAATACTTTGGTGTGGTTCGGGATGATATGGAGCCTGGAACTTTACCAGCAGACGGTGGCCAGGCTTTGGAGACAGGGACAGGAATCCGGGACAGTCGTGGTGCAGCATATTATTACGGCCGATTCGATTGATGAACGAATCATGAAGGCACTTCACGCAAAGGGCAATACACAGGCCAGACTGATCGATGCCGTGAAAGCGGAGGTAAGTGCCTATGGCAGGAAATAAAAATCTGGCAGAAGATCCATATGAGCGATTAGCAAATGCAATCATTCTGCAGGCAGTCGCTGATTACAGGGTGGCGCTTAAGAAGATCAAGGCACATCCGAAGGATCGAAAAGCAATAGATGAGGCCCTGGAGATCGAGAGGTTCTTTCGTTCCGGCTGGTACAGCCAGCTGACAAGCGTGGACGGGGAATACCTGATCAAAAGGCTTCAGGACGAAGTGAGACAATCAGAGTCAATCCGAGGGAGAAAAAATAAATCCAATCGGAGGTAGCTTATGAACAGACATCAGCAGGAAGCCAAGAAATATTTATCACAGGCCTTCGGACTGAACCAGCGGATCGAGAGTAAGCTGGGGCAGATCGAGGATCTTCATGACCTAGCAACCAAAGCAACGGTGACATATTCGGATATGCCGAAGAGCCCGAACAGGGATGGCTCCAGAATGGAAGATGCCATTATCAAGATCATCGACCTGGAGAACGAGATCAATCAGGATATGATGAAGCTTGTGGAACTGAAGAAGGATATCATCCGCAGGATCAAAGCAGTGGAGAGTGCAGAGCTTCAGACGATACTGGAACTGCGGTACTTGTCCTATATGAGATGGGAAGAGATCGCCATTGAGCTTGGGTACGGTATCGATAATGTATTCCGCCTTCACAGGAATGCTCTGGATGAAATAACGATTCCGGAAACAATACAGTAAAATCAAGTTCGATACAGTAAGCCTATGTGATAATGTTAAACTGGCAAAAGCGAAAGATGAGAGAGCCGTTACGGAGCAAAATACCGTGGCGGCTTTTTCTATGGGAAAGAAGGTGGAATGATGCCAAGGAAACAGAAGCATCCATGCTCTTATCCCGGATGCCCGAAGCTGACAGACAAAAGGTTCTGTGAAGAGCATGAGAAGCTGAGTAATAGCAACTATGAGAGGTACGGTAGGGATAAGTCTACGAAGAAGAGATACGGTCGTGCATGGAAGAGGATCCGTGACAAGTATGCTGCGGAGCATCCGTTCTGTGAGCTGTGTTTTGAACGTGGAATTATTGTGCCGACTGAAGAGATCCACCACAAGCTGCCTTTGAGTGAAGGTGGTACACACGATCGAAGTAATCTGATCGCGCTGTGCAAGTCGTGTCACTCAACCATACACGCGAAGAGAGGGGACTACTGGGGAAACCATCGTGGGTAGGGGCGGTGCGAATCTCTACAGGTATGGCTCTTAGGGAACGGCGCGGGGGTCACGCGTGCAAAATCGCGAAATGAAAAGTGAAATTTGGAAGGAAGGAGGGCGATGCTCTATGGCTGGAAGAAAGCCGAAGCCTACAGCGGTGAAAAAGCTGGAAGGCAATCCGGGAAAGAGAAAACTGAACACAAAAGAACCGAATCCGGGAAAGGGAATGCCCGACTGCCCTACATGGTTATTGCCGGAAGCCAAGACAGAATGGATCCGGTTATCGGAGAAACTGAATCAGATGGGAGTGCTGACGGAAATCGATCGGTCTGCATTTGCAGCCTATTGTCAGTCCTATGCCAGATGGAAAGAGGCTCAGGAGCATATCAATTTCGAGGGTGCTACCTATGAAACGGAGAATGGTATGCAGAGACCAAATCCGTGGGTTGCAATCTGTAACACGGAGCAGCGACTGATGATGCAGGCAGCATCTGAGTTTGGTCTGACTCCATCTGCCAGATCGAGGATCATGGCGGCATCCGGTGTCGGCAAGGACGAAGAAGATGAGATGGAGGCATTACTTGGGGGTGAGGCTTAATGGCGGAGAGAAGACCTGCGGGTTATCCGAAGCTGAAGAACTATAAGCCGTCAAGATTTATGCTTCCGACATCTCATTATGATAAAGCGAAGGCTGACAGGGCAGTGAAGTTCATCGAGAATCTGTGCCATACCAAAGGGAAATGGGCTGGCAAGCGATTCTGGCTGCTTCCCTGGCAGGAGCAATTGATCCGGGATATCTTCGGAATCGTCAAACCTGACGGGTACCGGCAGTTCCGGACAGCTTTTGTGGAAATATGCAAGAAGGTAGGTAAGAGCGAATTGGCAGCAGCCGTCGCTCTTTATCTTTTATATGCAGATAATGAACCTTCTGCTGAAGTCTATGGTGCTGCGGCTGACCGGCAGCAGGCCAGCATCGTTTTCGATGTGGCAAGGCAGATGGTGGAGATGTCGCCGGCGCTTCTGAAGCGATCGAAGCTGATGATGGCAACAAAGAGAATCGTGAATTATGGAAATTCAGGATATTACCAGGTGCTCAGTGCAGAGGTCGGGGGTAAGCATGGATTTTCAGTCAGCGGATTGGTATTTGATGAGATTCATACGCAGCCGAACAGGCAGCTGTATGACGTTCTGACAAAGGGATCTTCGGATGCCAGACAGAATCCGCTGCATTTCATTATCACCACGGCAGGCACGGACAGACATTCCATTGCGTATGAGCTTCATACGAAGGCGGTGGATATTCTGGAAGGCCGGCGTGTGGATCCGACTTTCTATCCGGTGGTCTACGGACTGAAGGACGATGAGGACTGGGAGGATGAAGCGAACTGGTACAAGGTCAATCCTTCCCTGGGATATACGGTCGATATCGAAAGGCTCAGGGATGCCTACCGGGAAGCAAAACAGAATCCGGCAGACGAAGTGACCTTCAAGTGGCTGAGGCTGAACATGTGGGTTTCAAGTACGGTTGCATGGATACCTGATGCGATATTCATGAAGGGAAATGAAGAGATCGACCTGGCTGCTCTGGAAGGCAGAGACTGTTACGGCGGGCTGGACTTATCCAGCACCGGAGATATCACGGCTCTGGTTCTGATGTTTCCACCGCGGGATGAGGATGAGAAGTATATCTTGCTTCCTTTTTTCTGGGTACCGGAAGAGACGATACCGCAGAGGGTAAAGGCTGCTTCTGTTCCTTATGATATCTGGGAGAAACAAGGATTCCTGTTATCGACGGAAGGCAACGTGATCCACTATGACTTCATTGAGAAGTTCATCAATGATCTGGCGGAAAAGTACCACATTTGTGAAATCGCAGTGGATAGGTGGAACGCGACGCAGATGATTCAGAACCTTGAAGGTGACGGCTTCACGATGGTTCCGTTCGGACAGGGCTTTGCTTCGATGTCCGGACCGACGAAAGATTTTTATCGTCTGCTCATGGAAGGCCAGATCATTCACGGAGGGCATCCGGTTCTCAGGTGGATGGCAGGGAACGTAGTAGTAGATACGGATCCTGCCGGAAACATCAAGGTGACGAAGGCAAAATCGAAAGAGAAGATCGACGGCATTGTGGCTGCAATCATGGCTCTTGACCGGTGCATCCGCAATCAGACGGAGCCGCAGGGGAGTGTTTATGATGAGCGCGGATTACTTGTATTTTGACGAAGGAGGGAATTGCGATGGGAATACTGAGCGGTTTATTTCGGAGCAGGGATAAGCCCACGGACAGGACGGCAGGAAGTTCGTATTCGTTCTTCTTAGGCGGGACGGCTTCTGGCAAGTACGTAACTGAGAGATCTGCGATGCAGATGACGGCGGTGTACTGCTGCGTGAGGATCCTGTCGGAGGCGGTGGCGAGCTTGCCATTACAATTTTACAGATATACCGATGATGGCGGTAAGGAGAAAGCGGTGGAACATCCGCTTTATTTTTTGCTCCATGATGAGCCGAATCCGGAGATGACTTCCTTCATATTCAGGGAGACATTGATGACGCACCTGCTTTTGTGGGGGAATGCGTATTCACAGATCATCCGCAATGGCAAGGGTGAAGTTGTGGCTTTGTATCCGCTGATGCCGGATCGGATGAAGGTGGATCGTGATGAACACGGAAGGCTTTATTACGAATACACCGTTTATGATTCGGACGATGTGGACGGCAGGAAGGGCACCAACAAGGTTGGAAGGACAGTAAGGCTCCAGCCTCATGATGTGCTGCATATTCCGGGGCTTGGCTTTGACGGTCTGGTTGGCTATTCACCGATTGCAATGGCGAAGAATGCGATCGGCCTGGCAATCGCTACGGAAGAATACGGCAGTAAGTTCTTTGCAAACGGCGCTGCTCCTTCCGGCGTGCTGGAGCATCCGGGAACCATTAAGGATCCGAGCAAGGTGAGGGAAAGTTGGCAGGCTACCTTCGGAGGAAGCGGCAATGCGAATAAGATTGCTGTTTTGGAAGAGGGCATGAAGTACACGCCGATTTCCATTTCACCGGAGCAGGCTCAGTTCCTGGAGACAAGGAAGTTCCAGATCGATGAGATTGCGAGGATCTTCCGTGTGCCGCCTCATATGATCGGTGACTTGGAGAAGTCCAGCTTTAATAACATTGAGCAGCAGTCGCTGGAGTTTGTGAAATACACGCTGGATCCCTGGGTGAGCCGATGGGAGCAGGCAATGGTGAGAGCTTTGCTCACTCCGGATGAGAAGAAGAAATACTTCTTCAAATTCAATGTGGACGGTTTGCTCCGTGGAGATTACCAGAGCAGGATGAACGGCTATGCGACAGCCAGACAGAACGGCTGGATGTCCGCAAACGATATCCGAGAGCTGGAGAACCTGGACAGGATCCCGGCGGAACAGGGCGGTGATCTGTACCTGATCAATGGAAATATGACGAAGCTGGAGGATGCCGGGATATTTGCGGCAGGCAACAACGGAAAGGAGGAAGGAGATTCCGATGAAGAAGTTTTGGAACTGGAAAAGCAGGAAGATCAGAGACCAGGCTTCAGACGAAGAGGTCAATGAGAGAGTGCTTTTCCTGAATGGAACCATAGCAGAAGAGAGCTGGTTTGACGATGATGTCACACCGGCTCTTTTTAAAGAAGAGCTGAATGCCGGAACAGGAAACATCACGGTCTGGATCAATAGTCCGGGCGGTGACTGTGTGGCGGCAGCTCAGATTTACAACATGCTGATGGACTATAAGGGCGATGTCACGGTGAAGATCGATGGCATTGCAGCATCGGCGGCAAGTGTGATTGCGATGGCAGGGACGAAGGTGCTCATGAGTCCTGTGAGCATGATGATGATCCACAATCCGGCGACTATTGCCTTTGGTGATACGGCGGAGATGCAGAAGGCGATCAATATGCTGGCTGAAGTGAAGGAATCTATCATGAATGCCTATGAGATCAAGACCGGCATGAGCAGGACGAAGATCTCACATCTGATGGATGCGGAGACCTGGATGGACGCACATAAGGCGGTGGAACTGGGCTTCGCGGATGATGTGCTGCAGAGAGCGGGTGCATCGGAGGGCGAAGACCTGGAAGCACCGGAGGTGTCGATGCTCTATTCCAGGGCGGCGGTGACCAATTCGCTGATGGATAAGATCGCGGCGAAGTGTCACATCAAGGCACCGGAGAGCGGTGCGGCAACTGAACAGACAACGGATAACGGGCGTTCCTGTGATGAGATCAGGGAACGCCTGAATTTTATCAAGAGATTCATTTAAGGAGGAATCGAGCTATGACTATCAAAGATATGATCGAGAAGAGAGCAAAGGTGTGGGAGACCGCAAAGAACTTTGTGGATACCCACGAGAATGAGAACGGCGTTCTGTCTGCGGAGGATAACGCAACTTACAGCCGTATGGAGCAGGAGATCGAGGATCTGACTGCGGCGATCGACCGTCAGCAGAGAGCCGAGGCCAGAGAGGCGGCACTTAATCAGCCGATCAACACTCCGCTTACCGGAAGACCGGCAAAGCAGGTGGAGGAAAAGACCGGGCGTGCTTCCAATGCGTACAAGGAAGACTTCGGAGCTCATCTCCGCGGTAAAAGACTTGTCCACAACGTCCTTTCCGAGGGTGTGCAGGCAGACGGCGGCTATCTTGTTCCGGAAGAGTTTGAGCGTCAGATCGTGACCGGTCTGGATGAGGCAAATGTGGTGAGAGGCCTTGCGAAGGTCATCACTACCAGCGCTGAGAGAAAGATCCCGGTTGCGGCTACTCACTCTACTGCACAGTGGACGGCAGAGAACGGTGCTTATACCGAGAGCGGTCCTACTTTCGACCAGAAGACCATTGATGCCTTCAAGCTGACTGACCTTGTGAAGGTTTCCATCGAGCTTCTGCAGGATTCCATGTTTGACCTGGAGTCTTACATTGCCGGTGAGTTCGCAAGGGCATTCGGTATTGCGGAGGAAGAGGCTTTCTGTGTCGGTACCGGAACCGGACAGCCTACCGGTATCTTTACCGCGAACGGCGGAACCGTAGGCGTGATTGCGGCAAGCGCAACGGCAATCACGGCGGATGAGCTGATCAACCTGATCTATTCGCTTAAGAGTCCTTACCGCAGAAACGCGAAGTTCCTTATGAACGACGCAACGGTATCCATGATCCGTAAGCTGAAGGACAAGAACGATGCTTATCTCTGGCAGCCTTCCCTTCAGGCAGGTGAGCCGGACAAGCTTCTGGGCTATGACCTTTATACTTCTCCTTATGTTCCTACGGCGAAGGCAGGAGCTCTGACTGTGGCATTCGGTGATTTCAAGAATTACTGGATCGCTGACAGATCCGGCAGAACGGTTCAGAGGCTCAATGAGCTCTACAGCACCAACGGCCAGGTCGGCTTTGTTGCGACGGAGCGTGTTGACGGCAAGGTGATCCTTCCGGAAGGTATCCAGCTCCTGAAGATGAAGACAAGCGCCTGATCGTAAGCAGATGTAACTATGAGGCGGTGGGAAGTTCCTGCCGCCTCTGTTTTAAGGGGTGATTTCTATGACTGTGACTGTGGAAGAGATGAAGAGTTATCTCCGGGTTGATTTCGAGGATGACGATGCTCTGATCGAAAACTTCATATCGGCGGCAAAGAAGCAGTGCATGGATATCCTGCGGACGGACGATGAGGCGGACCTGGATGCGGCTCAGAACGGAAAGATCGCTGTGATGTTTACGGTGGCTTATTTGTATGAGCACCGGGAAGAAGCTGACCATCACGCGATGGATCTGACGCTTCGGGCTCTGCTGTTCGGCAGCCGGAAGGAGGGATTCTAATGGATGTGGCAGCTTTGAGATCTAAAGTGACATTCCAGAAGAATGAAACAGTGACCGATAAGTACGGCAATCACAAGAATGCCTGGACGGATTACTATACTTGCTTTGCCACGATCGGCGGTGAAGGGCTGGCCAGTTCCAAGGAAGAGCAGGTTGCCGGGACTACGGTCGAGGATTTTTCCATGACCGTATCTGTCCGGTACTGCCGGAAGGCTGCTGCGATCGATTCCACGCATTTCCGGGTGATGTTTATGGGTGAGATCTACAACATCGTGAACATTGATCATATGAACTTCCGGAAGAAGTCATTGAAGTTCACCTGCAGGAAGGAGCGGCGCTGATGGCACAGACGATAAAGATTGACCAGCTGGCGGATACCGTAATGAAGGGCATGGAGGAATACGCGAAACTTGCTGCGGAGGACCTGAAGAAGGATGTCCAGAAGGCGGGCAAGACCGTAAAGCAGCAGATCGAAAGCACGGCTCCAAAGAAGACGGGAAAGTATTCCAAGAGCTGGGCGGTGAAAAAGACCAGAGAAACGTCCGATTCCATCCAAATCGTGGTGCATTCCAAACGGTACCAGCTGACACATCTTTTGGAGTTTGGCCATGCGAAACGCGGCGGTGGAAGGACAAGGGCTTTTCCTCATATCGCGCCGGCGGAGCAGGCAGGTATCGAGCAGCTGACAAGGGATATCGAGCGTGACCTGCAGAAAGGCGGTTAGAAATGGAGATATTGCTTTTGTTATTCGTGATCGCTCTTGGGATAGCGGTGATCGGCACTGCCATTTACCACGGTACCTGAAGAGGCGAGGATTGTCGTGGTTATCCGTATAACTGCCCGACCTGCCGTCATGCTGCAGAATGCATTATCGAGATCGGGAGGAAGAAGGATGACGCATGAAGATGTAATGCAGATGCTGGCCGAAACGGAGATCCCTTTTGCATATGACCATTTCGCAGAGGGGGAAAGTCCTGATCCGCCGTTCATCTGCTTTTTATTTCCGGGTTCGGAGAACTTTGCTGCGGACAACGTGGTCTATATGGAGTTTTCCAACCTGAGCATTGAACTTTATACCGATGAGAAGGATCCGGAACTGGAAGACAGGGTTGAGGCGGTGCTGAATGCCAATGAACTGTTCTGGAACAAATCGGAGGTATGGATTGAATCAGAAAAACTATACGAAGTGCTGTACCAGATGACGGTATAGCGGAAAGAGAGGTTAATTATGCCGAGTACAAACAACAAGGTGAAGTTCGGCCTTAAGAACTGCCATTATGCGAAGGCGACACTTGATCCGGATACCAATGCCGTGACATTTGCTACGCCTGTTGCGATTCCCGGAGCTGTGAATCTGTCTCTGGATCCGGAAGGGGATACCGAGCCGTTCTATGCGGACGATATGGTTTATTACACCACGGTAGCGAATAACGGTTATTCGGGTGATCTGGAGATCGCGTTGATTCCGGACAGCTTCAGGAAAGACATCCTGAAGGAAACGGAAGACAGCAATGGTGTCCTGGTGGAAGATTCCACGGTGGAGCCGGAGCATTTCGCTCTGCTTTTCGAGTTCTCCGGAGACAAGAAAAAGATCAGGCACTGTATGTATTACTGCACTGCCGCAAGACCGACCATCGAAGGCAAGACCAATGAGGATTCCAAGGAAGTCCAGACGGAATCGCTGGAGATCACGGCAACGCCGCTTCCGAGCGGTCTTGTGAAGGTGAAGACCGGAGCGAACACAACGGATGAGGTCTACAACGGCTGGTATTCTGCTGTTTATCAGTCTCCGACAACGGAACCGACTGAGCAGGGACAGGGTTAAGACTATGGGGCAGGGCTTTGGCTCTGCCCTTAATCGTGATTGGAGGATTTAATCATGGCACTTACAAAGACAGTGAATATTGATGGCAAGGATGTGACCTTCAGGGCTTCCGCTGCCATTCCAAGAATATACAGGAACAAGTTCCACAGAGATATTTACAAGGATCTTCATGACCTGCAGAAGAGCATTGATGAAAACGATCCGGAAAACTCCGCATTGGATTCTTTTTCGCTTGAGCTGTTCGAGGACATCAGCTACATCATGGCGAAGCATGCGGATCCGCAGGGCGTTCCGGATACTCCGGATGAATGGCTTGACCAGTTTGGGACATTCTCCATTTATCAGGTGCTGCCGGAGATCATTGAGCTTTGGGGGCTGAATGTGCAGACGCAGGTGGAGAGTAAAAAAAACTTCGAGCGACTGACCGGGAAATGACAACGCCGCTCTTACTCCTAAGGGCGGTGCAGCTTGGTGTGCAGATCGGGGAGATGGATCTTCTGACTATCGGAACCATCAACGATATGTATACGGAAATGCAGAATGATGAGAACCAGGGATCATACAGCACTCTGGCATCTCAGGATGATATGAATCGATTCTAGAAGGGATAATCGCACCTTGTTGTGACTATTGAAATTACAACGAAAATGATTTAAGATAGAGTCGATGGAGGTGTCAGAATGCAGATTTCAAGCAGATTTACAATAGCGGTTCATGTGCTTATAGCAATTGAAACATTTAAGAATGACCATAAAATCACCAGTGAATTTCTTGCGTCCAGCGCAAATGTAAATCCGACGGTAATCAGAAGACTCTTGCAGCAGCTGAAGAAGGCGGAGATTGTAACAGTGAAGCGGGGAAGCGGCGGTGCCGATATAGAGAAATCCTTGACGGAGATAACGCTTCTGGATGTTTACAATGCCGTGGAGCCTGTCGAAAATGGACAGTTGTTTCATTTCCATGAGAATCCGAATGAGTTATGCCCTGTGGGACGAAACATTCACAGGATCATGGATCACAGGCTTGAAGAAATACAGAATGCCATGGAAGATAAAATGCGGCGAATAACCATAGCTGATGTAATGGCGGATGCGAACAAGCTTATAGAATCTTAAAAAGTTTTGTTGTAACACTTGACATCACAACATGGCGGTGGTACACTTCCGTTGTATCAATCAATATCACAACAAATGGAGGTATCAGAAATGTCTAACTATAGTAAGGTAAGTGTTGCAAACGATCCGAGAACTGAACTTCATGATCAGCTGGGACTTACAGGGGCTGAGATCAGCATCAACCATCTTCCGGCAGGTGCGAGTGTTCCTTTTGTTCATTATCATAAGACCAATGAAGAGATTTACATCATTCTTTCCGGCAAGGGAAAAGCGGTAGTTGACGGTGAGGATATAGAGCTTTCTGCCGGTGATATCGTGCGTATTGCGCCGGATGGGAAAAGACAGTTCTTCGCGGCAGATGATTCTGAGATCAGCTATGCCTGTATCCAGGTGAAGGCAGGTTCTCTTGAAGCGTATACCGCCGACGATGCAGTAATCGAGTAAGTATGAGTTTTAAAGTTGTGGGCATTTCTGCAAGCAGATGTCCATAACTTTTTATGTGGAGAGCTATGAGTGTTTGTATAAAAGACAATATCCAGAATATGAACCTTGTCATCGGCTGCACGGTAGGCTGCGATTATTGCTATGCACGGAATAATGTGAAGCGGTGGCATACGATACCGGATTTCAGTAAGCCTGAATTTTTTGAAGGCAAGCTTAAAATGATGGACAAGGCAAGACCGCAGAATTTCCTTCTGACCGGTATGAGTGATCTTGCGGGATGGAAAGAAGAATGGCGAGAAGAGGTGTTTGAAAAGATCCGGAAAAATCCGCAGCATCAGTTTTTATTTCTGTCGAAAAGGCCTGATCTCCTGGATTTTGAAACGGATCTTGAAAACGCCTGGTTTGGGGTGACGGTTACCAGAAGATCAGAACTCTGGCGCATTGAAGCATTGAGGAATCATGTAAGGGCAAAGCATTATCATGTGACCTTTGAGCCGCTTTTTGATGATCCTGGAGAGGTCGATCTTTCTGGTATTGATTGGATCGTTGTAGGAACCATGACAGGCGCTCAGAGCAGAAAAATCCGTACTGAGCCGGAATGGGCATGGTCGCTTACGGATCAGGCGCATCAAAGGAATATACCTGTTTTTATGAAGGAAGATCTTGAACCGATCATAGGCGATGAAAATATGGTGCAGGAATTTCCTGAAGCATTTGAGAAGGTATTGGAGGTACAGCGGGCATGGAAGAAGTGAGAACGGAAGATATCCTGATAAGGGATGTGGAAACCAAAAATATCATGACAAAGTCAAACCTGCCGGTGGGAGGGTATTCTGTGAATCCGTATGTCGGATGCACGCACGCATGCAAGTATTGTTACGCTTCTTTCATGAAAAGGTTTACAGGACATACGGAAGAGTGGGGAACATTTCTTGATATCAAGCACTGGCCTGAAATCAAGCACCCTGAGAAATATGCCGGACAGCGCGTTGTGATCGGATCCGTGACAGACGGGTATAATCCGCAGGAAAAAGAGTTCGGAAACACAAGGAAACTGCTTGAACAGCTGCGGGGGAGCGGAGCAGATATTCTGATCTGCACAAAATCCGACCTTGTGGTGAGAGATATTGACCTGCTAAAAGAGCTCGGACAGGTAACAGTATCGTGGTCGATCAATACGCTGGACGAGAAGTTCAAGGACGATATGGATGCAGCGGTTTCCATTGAACGAAGGATTGCTGCGATGAAGCAGATATATGACGCCGGTATCAGGACAGTATGCTTTGTATCCCCGGTATTTCCGGGCATTACGGATTTTGAGGCTATCTTTGAACGTGTAAAAGACCAATGTGATCTGTTTTGGCTGGAGAATCTTAATCTGAGAGGCGGATTTAAGAATACCGTTATGGACTATATCGCTGAAGAGTATCCTGATTTAGTGCCGCTCTATGATGAGATTTATAACAAGCATAACAGAAGCTATTTCGAGGCTCTGGAAAACAAAGCCGAGAAACTTGCCGAGAAGTATGATTGCCCGTTTGTGGATAATGAAATGCCTTATGGAAGGGTTCCGCAGGGGCATCCGGTAATCGTGGATTATTTTTATCATGAAGAAATCCGCGGATCCGATAATACAGGAAAAAGAAAGCGCAAATAGCGCGTATAAACAAAGTGAAATGCTTTTGAGAAGAATCGGGAGACCGGTTCTTTTCTTTTACCCAAAATCAGGAAGGAGGGACATGAATGGCTGGACGGATCCAGGGAATCACCGTTGAGATCGGTGGCGATACCACCAAACTACAGACAGCCCTGAAGGGCGTAAATACAGAGATCAGAAATACTCAGAGCCAGCTGCGTGATGTCGATAAGCTCCTGAAACTTGATCCGGGGAACACGGAACTGCTTGCACAGAAGCACAGGCTCCTGGGTGATGCCGTCAAGGAAACGAAGGAAAAGCTGGAGACCTTGAAGACGGCGGCAGAACAGGCAGAGCAGGCGCTGAAGGATGGAACGATCACGCAGGATCAGTATGATGGCCTGCAGCGTGAGATCGCAGAGACCGAGGCGAAGCTGAAGTCTTTAGAGGAACAGGCAAGGCAGTCCGGGACAGCTCTTCAGGAAATTGCCGCAAAGGGTGAGAAGCTTAAGACGGTTGGTGACAATGTTACCAATGTCGGAAAGAAATTCATGCCTGTGACTCTGGGCGTTGTGGGATTAGGTACGGCGGCGGTGAAGACTGCCGCTGATTTTGATTCTGCTATGAGCAAGGTGGCGGCGGTATCCGGAGCGACAGGTTCTGATCTGGAAGCGCTCCGGGATAAAGCCCGTGAGATGGGTGAGAAGACAAAGTTCTCCGCATCCGAAGCAGCGGAAGCCATGAACTATATGGCGATGGCGGGCTGGAAGACGGAAGATATGCTTTCCGGTATCGAGGGCGTGATGAATTTGGCTGCCGCTTCCGGTGAGGATCTGGCGACCACTTCCGATATTGTGACGGATGCCCTGACCGCTTTTGGTTTGACGGCGAAGGATTCCGGGCATTTTGCGGATATCCTTGCGGCGGCCTCGAGTAATGCGAATACGAATGTCTCCATGATGGGTGAGACCTTCAAGTATTGCGCTCCGATTGCCGGCGCTTTGGGATTCTCTGCGGAGGATACGGCGGAAGCAATCGGCCTGATGGCCAATGCCGGTATCAAGGGATCTCAGGCAGGTACTTCTCTCAGGACGATCATGAATAACCTGTCTGGGGAAGTGAAAATCTGTGGGTCTTCTATCGGAGAGGTTACGGTTGCAACAACCAATGCAGACGGCTCTATGAGGGATCTGTCGGACATTCTGGCTGACTGCCGGACGGCATTTTCGGGATTGTCTGAATCTGAAAAGGCGGCAGCGGCTGAAAGTCTTGTCGGCAAGGATGCAATGTCCGGATTCCTGGCTCTGATGAACGCCGGGGAAGCGGATATCAACAAGCTTTCCAGTGCGATTGATAACTGCGATGGTTCTGCGGCAAGTATGGCTGAGACCATGAATGATAACCTTGCCGGTCAGCTGCAGATATTGAAGTCTCAGCTGGAAGAGCTGGCGATCTCCTTTGGTGAATTGCTGATGCCTGCGATCCGAACTATTGTCGGATGGATCCAGAAGTTTGTGGACTGGCTCAATTCGATGGATGAAGGTACCAGAAAGGTGATCGTGACGATTGCCCTGGTGGCTGCTGCTATCGGTCCGGTGTTGATTATAGTAGGTAAGGTCATTTCTGCGGTCGGTACCATTATGACTCTGGTTCCGAAACTGGCCGGCGTGATCAATGCAGCGAAGGGAGTATTTGCTGCATTCAATGCGGTATGCGCGGCGAATCCGTATGTGCTGATTATCGCAGCGATTGTTGCCTTGGTGGCAGCGTTCATTTATCTCTGGAACAACTGTGAAGAGTTCCGGCAGTTCTGGATCGACCTGTGGGAGAGCATCAAAGAGATCGCTATTGCCGTGTGGGAGGCGCTGAAGGCATTCTTCCAGGCGGCGTGGGAAGCAATCAAGACCACGGCTACAACAGTCTGGAATGCAATCAAGGATTTCTTCTCCGGGCTGTGGGAAGGCATCAAGAACATTTTCACGACGGTGGTGAACGTGATCAGCACATTCCTGACTACGGCATGGAACACGATCAAAAATACCGTGACAACCGTGTGGAATGCGATAAAGACATTTTTCACGACAGTCTGGAATGGAATTAAGTCGGTTATCACTACGGTGGTAAATGCGATCTCCACCTTCCTGAGTACGGCGTGGAATGGGATCAAGACTGCGATCACTACGGTGCTGAATGCCATTAAGACAGCGGTTACTACGGTCTGGAATGGCATCAAGAATACGATCACAACTATCGTGAACGCAATCAAAAATGCAGTCACGACAGCCTGGAACAATATCAAGACTGCCGTATCCAATGCGGCAAACGCAATCAAGACCGGCGTGAAGAATGCCTTTAATGCTATGCTGCACGGCATCAAAAATATCTGCGGAAATATTTATGGTGCAGTGAAGGGTGGCTTTGACAAGGCTATCGGCTTTATCAAGGGACTTGCTTCGCAGGCTTTCCAGTGGGGTGCTGACTTCATTGGCGGCATCGTGAATGGTATCAAGTCCATGATCGGTAAGGTCGGGGATGCGGTTTCTTCTGTTGCAAATAAGATCCGGAGCTTCCTGCATTTCTCTGTGCCGGATGAAGGACCTTTGACGGATTATGAGAGCTGGATGCCGGACTTCATTGGAGGACTTGCAAAAGGCATTGAGAAGAGCCGGGGCATGATTGAGAACGCAATGAACGGTGTGACTTCTGATCTTACCATTACTCCGAGGGTGATGGCAGCTCAGGGTAGATATTCCGGATTGGCTGCATCGAGCGGAGATCTGATTTCCGGAATCAATACAGCACTGAATACAGCTCTGGCCGGTGGAGGCGCTGCAGGGGATATCGTGATCCCGGTTTATATCGGCGGTGACATGATTGATGAGATTGTGGTTACGGCTCAGCAGAGAATGAATTTAAGAAGTGGAGGCAGGTAAGATGGCTCATTTGCAGTATCTTGTTTTTAACAATGAGAATATCCCGATGCCTGCCTCTTATTCTGTGAGTTTATCGGATGTGGAGGCAGACAGCGGAGGCGTGACGGAGGCAGGAACCACGCAGAGGGATGTTGTAAGAGAAGGTGTGGTTCAGATCGGCGTGACCTTCCGTGTATCGAAACGGTGGCTGAATAAGTTTTCGGCTTATAAGAAGCTGGCAAGCATTACGGTCGGATACTTGGATATGGAGACCATGAACATCGTGGATACACAGATGTTCATTGACGGATATCAGGTGAAGCTGGTCAGTGATACAAGCTATGGGAGCTTGTGGGAGGTGTCCTTCACGCTGAAAGAGTTTTAAGGAGGGCTACTATGTATCCAGTGAGCAATGCCTTCCTTGATGCAGTGAAGGCAAACAATAGAAAATACTACTGGACCGGCAGGATCACAACGACTGCCGGAACGGTTTATGAGTTTGATCAGGATGATATGGTCAAGGGCAGCGGGTATATCACAAGCCAGTGCTGTGGATCTACGGAGATCGAACTGGGAACGGTGTATGCTGCGGAGATGGGGATTTCGCTTTTCTCCGAGATCAACAGGTACACGCTGGAAGATGCGAAGGTAGAGCTGTTCTATCACTTGCAGATAGCAGGCGGTTCTTATGAGAGGATCCCTATGGGAATCTTTGAAGTATCGGAAGCGAACCGGAAAGCGAAGTGCTTGGAGATCAAGGCCTACGACTACATGGTTCGGTTCGAGAAGGCTTTTACTTCTCTGGAATCCATCGGTAATGCTTATGACTTCATGGTACTCTGCAGCACGGCCTGTGAGGTAACACTGGCTCAGGACAGGGCAACGATTGAGGCGATGCCGAACGGAACCGAGAACCTGTCCATCTATTCGGATAATGACATTGAGACTTACCGCGATGTGCTGTTCTATGTAGGACAAGTGCTTGGCGGTTTTTTCGTGATCAACAGAGCCGGGGAACTGGAACTGCGGAAGTATGGAAATACGCCGGTGCTGACAGTAGAAAGAAAGCACAGGTTCACATCCAGCTTTTCCGATTTCATCACAAGATATACAGCGGTTTCTTCAACGAACCTGCGGACGCAGATGGCGGAGTATTATGCGTTGGATCCGGATGACGGACTGACTATGAATCTGGGAGTGAATCCGCTTTTGCAGTTCGGTCTTGAAGAGACCAGGCGGCAGCTCTGCACAAATATTCTGAATGATCTGGCTGTCGTGAATTATGTTCCGTTTGATTCTGACACGATTGGGAATCCGGCGCTGGATGTGGGAGATATTCTTTCCTTTACCGGCGGACAGGCAGATTCTACGAAGTATGCCTGCATTACTTCCAATAGTATTAAGATTGGCGGAAGGCAGAGTATTAAATGCGTGGGAAAGAATCCGAAGCTTTCTCAGGCGAAGAGCAAGAATGATAAGAACATCTCCGGGCTGTTAAATCAGATCGAACAGGGGCGCATCGACATCCATACATTTACGAATGCCTCCGCCTATTCGGTTGCGGACAAGGATGTACGTATCATCAGCATTGAGTATGCATCCAGTGATGAGACGCATGTCCAGTTCCATGCACAAGTGATGGTGGACGTAGTGGCGGATGCGGTCAGCCGGAGTGCGTCTGCGAAAGGGACAATTGTGGTTCCCATTCCTTCCTCCGACTCCGACAGCGGCACAGAAACCGGATCTGAAACAGGAGGCACAACAGATGTGCCGGTTGACGTGGAGATTCCTGTCACTTGGACGGAGGACGGGCAGGCAGTATGCCATGTAACTTATGAACTGAATGACGAGGAGATTACTACCCTGTATCCGGTGGAGACATGGCACAGCGGGAAACATATCCTCACACTGTACTACCCGGTGGAGAGAGTCATCCCATACATTACGAACACATTCCGGGTGTACCTTCGGATGGAGGGAGGCACGGGCACGGTGGACGTGGGGGATGCCATTGCGTCCATCAGCGGGCAGTCCATGGCAGCAGCAGCGGCATGGGACGGGAAGATTACCGTGGAAGAAACCGTAGGTATGTTTTCTCTCGGCGGAAGCCTTTCGGCAAGGGCATTTGCCGTGGATATTCAGACGGAGACAATGGAGTTGGTGAAGAGATATTATTCTGAAACCATCAGCAGGATTCCGGTAGGCGCATTTGCAGAGCCTATCGAGGTATAGGAGGCATTTATGAAGAGATTAAAAGGGACGATGGTCATTGAACTGACGGACGAGGTGACTGGGGAAGTAGAGACCATCACGGAGGAGAACATGGTTACGAATGCCGTGAACAACATCCTGGGGCAGAACCCTATGGGCGTTTTCTACAACGCAGCGGGGGAATATGATGATCGGGTGGAATGGAACGGAGCACTGCTCCCAATCTGCCCGAACATGATTGGCGGTATATTGCTTCTGCCAAATATACTGGAGGAAAAAGCAGACAATATGTACCCGGCAAGCGGCAATCTCCCGGTGGCGTATGCGTCCAATGATGTGAATTCAACCTCAAATACGGCGAGGGGGAGCTTAAACCAGACGGAGTCAAAAGCACTGGATAATGGCTATAAATTTGTCTGGGAGTTTACACCAAGTCAGGGCAACGGCACGATTTCCGCAGTGGCTCTCACCAGTAAGCAGGGCGGTCAGAATGCATTCGGCAGCCTTGTGGGGGATGCCAGTCCGTTCCTGCTGATTAGGAGGTGTGACATCGGCGGACTTACCGACGCACAGAAAGTGGTTCTTTTTGACGGCGTGGAGATCGATTTTAACAAGGGAATCCTGTATTCCCTGAACTACGAGGGAAGCGTGGTGGACATTCGTCAGGTGCGTGTACCGGTCTTTGACATCGGGCTGAATGAGACACTGGACAATTCTATATACAAACTGATGAAGGAAGACACAATCACGCCGACAACCTTTAATTTCATGGATGACACATATAACGTATATGGGACATTTCTGGACGGGCATGATGGGTACTGGTACGGCTTTGCCAACGAGCAAAATTCCTCTGGGAGTGCAAAAATGCTTTGGATCAAGATCAAGAAGGATGACCTCAGCTTCACGGAGGGCGAATGGACGCTTTCCAATGCGAAGCTCATGGGCATCGGCTTCCAGCAGCTGGATTCCTACCCAGAGCGAGAGGTGCGGGGCTGTATCCGGGGTGGTTATCTTTACATCATGGCGTACAACAAGAAGGGAATCTACAAGATCAACATATCCAATTCCACGGATGTGACGCTTCTTAATCTGGGTTTCACGTCAAAATGGAAACCGCTTGGGGAGTCTGGCACCTGCCAGCTCTATATGACGCTGGTGAACGACATCATCATCGGCGGCGATTTCCAGATACTGGCGGACGATACCATAGTGCATACCCAGGGGAGTGCAAGGTTGGGTACGTTGGCAACACCGCTGATGCAGTATGGGCACTTCCTGTTCGGTTATGGCGGAAGCTATGGGAATGAGTACCGGTATGCATATCTGCTGATGCCGTACCTTGCGACTATCAACAACCTTGCTCAGCCCATCACGAAGACGGTGGACAAGACGATGAAGATTATCTACACGCTGACAGAGGAGACGGTGGTGTAGGGCACATACGAAAATGTATAACAGATGAAATGGCAGTTGCTTCCCGAATTTGGGAGGTACTGCTTTTTTCATGCAGAAAACAAGGAGGGATTTGCGATGAAGGAATTTTGGAATGTGATTCAGGCAGTTTTTGCTGCAGTCGGAGGATGGATTGGCTATTTCCTGGGCGGAAATGACGGCCTGATTTATGCGCTGCTGGCTTTTGTGGTGCTGGATTACATCACAGGGGTTATGTGTGCGGTGGCGGATAAGAAGCTGTCGAGTGCCGTAGGAGTCAAGGGGATCTGCAGGAAGGGTCTGATCTTTGCACTGGTTGGTATCGGGCATCTGCTGGATACGCAGGTGATCGGAACCGGCAGTGTGCTGAGAACAGCGATCATTTTCTTCTATATCTCCAATGAAGGTCTGAGCCTTGTTGAGAACGCTGCTTATTTGGGACTTCCGATTCCTACGAAGCTCCATAAGGTGCTGGAGCAGCTGCATGACAGAAGTGAGAAGGAAGACGAAAAGGATGGTGAGGAATAATGGCATACACGAACAGTTCTATGGTGGTTTATAAGAAGCTTTCTCCGAACCATTCCGGGCAGAGGACGCACAGCATTGACCGGATCACGCCTCATTGCGTGGTGGGCCAGTGTACGGCGGAAGGCCTGGGAGAATGGTTTGAGAAGCAGTCCACGCAGGCATCCAGCAACTACGGCATAGACCGGGACGGCAGGGTGGCTCTGTATGTGGAAGAGAAGAACCGCTCCTGGTGTTCTTCCAGCAATGATAACGACCAGAGGGCAATCACGATTGAGTGCGCTTCCGATACTACGGAGCCTTATGCGTTCAGGGATGTAGTATATCAGACACTGATCAAACTCTGCATCGACATCTGCAAAAGGAACGGAAAGAACAAGCTGATCTGGTTCGGGGATAAGGACAAAACGTTGAATTATTCTCCGAAGAGCGGGGAGATGCTCCTGACGGTTCACAGGTGGTTTGCGAATAAGTCCTGTCCGGGCAACTGGATGTATGCGAGGATGGGAGATCTGGCAGAGAAGGTTACGAAGGCGCTGCAGGGTTCCTCTGATTTTGGTGGCGGTTCGACTACAAAGGGGACTCAGGCATCTGTACTGAAGAATGTGTCTGAGGCGGATGCGATCAAGAGAGTCGGTGCGCTGTTTACGGCAGACCAGAAGAAGAGCGGCATCCTGGCATCGGTATCACTGGCTCAGTTCATTCTGGAATCCGGTTATGGAAAGAGTGAGCTTGCTCAGAATGCCAACAATATCTTTGGAATGAAGTGCAACCTGTCTGGGAATAGTTGGAGCGGTTCCAGTTGGGACGGCAAGAGTAAGTATACGAAGAAGACGCAGGAACAGAATCCTGACGGTAGCATGGTCACGATTACGGCTGACTTCCGGAAGTATCTCTGCATTGAGGATTCCATTGCTGACCACTCCGCTTATCTGCTTGGAGCGATGAACGGAAAGAAGCTTAGGTATGATGGTCTGAAGGGATGCTTGGATTACAAGAAGGCTGTCCAGATCATCAAGGATGGTGGCTATGCCACAAGCCTGACTTATGTGGAGAAGCTGATCTCCATCATCGAGAGGTGGAACCTGACTCAGATAGACGTTCAGGATTCCGGTGGTGATGTGATCCGCTGGTATCGTGTTCGGAAGTCCTGGGCGGATGCCAAGAGCCAGAAGGGAGCCTATAAGATCCTGGACAATGCGAAGAAGTACGCGGATCAGAATCCGGGATATAAGGTGTTCGACGCTGACGGCAAGGTGGTGTATGAGTCAAAGGCAGCAGAACCGGTGGTGAAGGTGCCGTTCCTGGTGAAGGTCAGTATTTCTGATCTGAATATCAGGAAAGGTCCCGGAACTGATTATGACAGGGTTCAGTTTATTCCAATCGGGGTGTACACGATCATGGAAGTCCGGAGCGGAAAAGGCTCTTCAGCCGGCTGGGGCAGACTGAAGAGCGGTGTGGGTTGGATTAACCTTGATTATGTCAGAAAGTTTTAAATGGCTTTTCTGTTGGGGAAGCGGATGATCTTATCATCGTCATAAACGGTTTCTATTTCATCCGCTTCTACATCAATAACGACAGGATTCGGTGAAACAATGTGCGGTGCGGGCTGCTCGGAAGGACATTCAATTTTATTGATGATCGTATTTCCAAGTTTACGAAGACTGGAGCGGAGAAGTGGTTCTCCGAATTCTTGCCAGGCTAAGCCAAGCAGATACATCCCAGCCTCATTTCTTCGGGCTCTTGCCTGCTCTTTATAAGGGACAGGATTCTTGAATTGTGAAGCGAGCTTTCCGTTTTCACGAATGCCACCTGAGCTTACTTTCTGACCTTTCTTGGGTTCCGGAGCTTCAACGATATACTTTGCCATTTTTGTTTCCTCCTTGGTAGTAGTGTTGTTGTTTCTTGTAGCTTTTGCCATGTCTGTTTACTCCTTCCTTTATGCGTCGATCAGCATGTGTGTTACACCTTGGTTACGAGGATCAGGGAACTGTTCATAGATATGATCGTTGCTGAAGTTCTGTGCCAGCATCTCCTTTATGGCGGTTCCGTGATTGTATCCGTGGATTATGACAAGCTGGAAGGCTGTTCGGACAATATTGATGATATTGTTGATGAACCGTCTGGCTTCGTAGCACTTCATGCCGTGTACGTCAGCAGTGATACGGATTTTCTCTGATTCTCTTTCTTTTACCGTAATTCTGTCGAGCTCATCATTCGTAAGAACCATTCTCAGTCTTGAAATAATCATGTGTAACTCCTTTCTGCGGTGCCAGATTAATGTTTACAGTTGGAGTATACAACGGATTTTTTTACGACATTAAAAAACGGGACTAAATAAGTCCCGTTTCAAAGATTGCTATATAATTTTTTCTATGGAGCCAAACTTTTTCTTGACTCGACATATCTCATTTATGTTGGTGAAGCCTAATTCAAAAGCTGTGTATAAATCTTTAAGAGTGATGTGTACTTTCCCGCAATCATCAAACTGAAAATCAACGGCATCAACTCCTGCGGTCATCATATCTCCATATTCATCATCCAAGCTACATTGGAATTCTTTATCCACCTTGAAAAACTGGCATACCCGATCCCGATCATCATAAATATAATCCAGATGGCGGATGAAACGCTTTTTCGCTTTAAGATCAGTGATCAGAGCATCTGCCTGTTCCTGTAATCGCTTGAAGTATCGAGATCGACACCTAAGAAGATATTCACTGGTTCCTGGTTCTTTGTGGTTTTTAAGTTCTTCGACTGAGCTGTATTGAGCAAGCAGGGTGTTTGAACTTGTCCCGAATGTTGATGTATATACATCCGAACTGAGATAACGGCGCATAAACTCACTGCTTCGATATACTGATAATAACGGCTTTCCATCCAGATATTCAAACATATAATATTCTGCCAGTTCAGGGACAGTATAATTATAAGTCTCTGCATATACATGAAGGGTATCGTTAAGGATTCCAGCACTGATTCGCGTTTGGTAGTTCTTGGTATCATCTAGTATGGCGTACATTTTCTTTAATTCATGGTTTGCCATTCCTTCAAGCTCTAAAAAATAGTCTTGTAAAATTCCGGATTCTTCAAGAGTCTTGAATGATTTGATTTCAAAAAGATCTTTACCGTGAATTTCCATAAAGTAGTCATGGTTAGTGCCGGCAGTTAAATGATATACCTTCTTTGCTTTTATATCGTCGAGCCACATCTCGGCGATACATCGATATCTGTAAAGACTGTACTCTGAATCAAGAGAGTAATACTGGTCACCAAATATCAAATCGTCAGAAAAGGTTCTTGCTTGTTTTTTCAACAGCTTGTACGGTGCATCATTTTTCTCTGAGGCGGGCTTTATCGAAGGCCGATGATCAATGATATCCAGTTCGGGATAGCCATTCCGAACTAAACGCTGGTTTATTGCAGAAATAGTTAATGGGTTTGAAAACTGCTCTTCGAGTATTTCGATCAGTAGATCATCACGAGGGTTGTTAGGATCCAAAACAGGCATATATTGATAGAGAATTAACGCCTCATCAGTTTCTTCAGAATTTAGCCTTAGAGCAGCACAGATTGCAATGATGCAATCACGCTTCTTAGTGGGCTTATTCATATTAAGGATTTTACGAAATTGTTCGTAGTCAATATCAAGTCGTTCAGCCAGCTCTCTGGTAGATAAATTCTTTTTCCCTGAAGGACTTGTCTCCAGTTTCCGCTTTTCCTTAATGTAGTTTGAAAAGCTGATTTGATCAGCGCCATCTACGGTAATGCTTTTTTCTCGAAGAAGAATATCGTTATTGTTTCCGCGTGTAGTTGATTTCATAGTGTTTAACCTCCATTTTGAAGGGATTATAGCACTATTATACTGTGAATAACTGAGATTTGGAACCAATAAAGTCCCAAAATATATTGTTTTTAATTATCCGGTCAAATTCATCATAACTGTCCTTACATAGCTGGGAAGGGAGACCTTCCACAAAACACGGGAGGTTTACCGGCTATGACGGAGGAAGAAATCAGACAAAGAAATGAAGAGCGGCGTGCCAAGCTGGATGCGGTGAGTCGCCGGAATATGGAGAAGTGCGCTGCGTTTATTGCACGAATGATAGAAAAGTACGGTAGAGAAGTGCTGGCTGAGATTGAAGAGGAAGAGCGGCAGGCAGCAGCCAAACAAGAAGAAGGATCGTCGGTCACAAACTGAATTGGCCGGCGATTTTTTTGTTGAAGTTTTGGTCGATCTATGCTATATTGTAATTCCATACAGAATAACTGTTGTGAGGTGAGCAACCGAAAATGAAAAAGAAGAATAATCGGAAAAAGTGTTACATATATACACGAGTATCCACGGCTGCTCAGACAGAAGGGTTCAGCCTGGAGGCTCAACAGGAAAGGCTTTATGAGTATGCTGAATATAGGGAATTGGAGATAGCCGGCGACTATTGCGATGCTGGAAAGTCTGGGAAGAGCATTAAAGGAAGACCTGAATTTCAGAGGATGATGGATGATATCATCAGCCAGAAGGACAATATCTCTTATGTTCTTGTATTCAAATTATCTCGATTCGGACGTAACGCTGCAGATGTTTTGAAATCGCTGCAGCTTTTGACAGATTATGGTGTAGATCTTGTCAGTGTTGATGATGCGATTGACAGCTCAACGCAAGGTGGCAGGTTGACGCTCACAATCTTATCAGCTGTAGCGGAGATTGAACGTGAGAATATCACAGACCAGTTTATGGCCGGCAGACTTCAGAAAATCAGGGATGGCAAATGGTCAGGGGGATCCGTTCCATATGGCTACAGAAGCGTTGACAGAGAGCTTACCATAGATCCTTATGAAGCAAGTATCGTCAGGAAGATATTCGATCTTTACATGGAGGAAGACATGGGGGCAACTTCTGTTGCTGTTACACTGAATGATGAAGACTATCTGAGAAAAGAAAATGGCGGCGTGGATCAGAGACCATTTACATATGATTTTATCGTTAATGTGTTGGATAATCCGATTTATTGCGGGAAGCTCATATTTGGACGACGAACCAATAAAAAAGGACCTGACGGAAAGCTTTTAAAGCCAGACCCAAAGCATGCTGTAATAGCACAGGGTGTACATGAGACCATTCTGACGGAAGAGGAATGGAACGCTGTACAGGAAAAAAGGGAGAGGCTGTCCAAGAACAGGTACGAATTAGATAATCCTGAACGTATCAGTCTGTTATCAGGACTGGTAAGATGCCCGATGTGCGGGTCCGGTATGATACATACTAAGAATAAACGTATCAATCGAAATCATGGTGGTTATTATAAGACGATTCACTACTATGCTTGCAATAACAGCAGAAAGTCCAACGGAATGACCTGTTTATTCAGGCATACTTATAACCAGGAAAAGATCGACAGCTCTGTTTTCGAGATTATTCAACGGCTTACGACACTGCCGGAATATAAGAATGCGGTGACTGCAAATCTTCAGAACCAAGCTACGGTGGAACAGCTGGAAGAACGCCTGAAGCAGGAGCGCAAGGAACTGAGAAAAGAAGAACTGAACAATCGAAAGCTTGGAGAACAGCTGGATGCGTTAGACATTATGGCTGATGGATATGAGGTCACCTATGATCAGATTCTGGCTGAGATTGATGAAGGCTATGATAAGATAGAGGAAATCGAAAGAAAGATCAGATCCATCATGCGTAAGCTGGAATCCTTAAAGCAGGGATTCAAAGCCTCTGAGAATATAGAACGAATGCTGAATCATTTCACGAAGCTATATGATCATATGAGCTGCCAGGAGCGTCGTGAAATGTACAGGTTGTTTATTGAACATATAGAGGTGTTACCGGAAACACGTAAGGATGGCAAGATGCTGAAAAGCATATCGTTCCGTTTCTCCACTGAATACGGGGAGGACATTCTTACTCCGGAAGGTGATAAAGACGATGATATCTGCTTTACGCTTGACTGCACAAAGCAGGCATTGACTAAGGCAGAAGCCAAAGCGACCTATGCAGAGTTAAAGAAATATATTCTGGAAACGAATGGCGTTAAGGTTTCTTCTCTGTACATTGCACAGATCAAACGGAAATACGGAATAGATATGGGAGCCAACTATAATATGGCTGCTGATCCTGAAAAGCATGTACCTACGTGCCCGGCTGCAAAGGAACAGATCATCATTGATGCCCTGAAGCATTATAGGATGCTGGATCCTTCTGTAGAGATGATACCAAACAGTGAGGTAGTGACAAATGAAAGCTAAAAAAGACAGATGCTATATTTATATGAGAGTGTCCACCTCAATGCAGGTTGAGGGGTACAGTCTCGAAGCTCAAAAGGAAAGACTTACAAAGTTCGCTGATTTTCAGCACATGGAGATAGTTAGAGAGTACTGTGATGCAGGTAAGTCAGGTAAGAGTATAATCGGACGGCCTGAGTTTACACAGATGCTTCAGGACGTGGCGAATGACCGTGATGGGGTAAAATACATTCTGGTATTCAAACTGTCCCGCTTCGGGCGTAACGCAGCAGATGTGTTGAATTCCCTTCAGTATATTCAAGACTTTGGCGTTAATCTGATATGCGTTGAGGATGGCATTGATTCATCGAAGGATTCCGGAAAGCTTACAATCACAGTATTATCTGCTGTAGCTGAGATCGAACGTGAGAATATTCTGGTCCAGACGATGGAAGGCCGAAAGCAGAAAGCTCGTGAAGGAAAATGGAATGGCGGACAAGCTCCATTCGGTTACAATCTTGATAAGGAGAACGACACCATCACAATTGATCCGGAGGCTGCAGAAGTGGTCAGGATCATCTTCCAGAAATATGTTCATGAAGATATGGGGTTGGACTCCATCTGCAATTATCTGAATCAGCATGGCTATACCAAGAAGAAAACACGGGCTCAGGAAAACAATTATTTCACCAGAACCTTCCTGGCGCGAATCCTTGATAATCCGGTCTATGTCGGGAAGATTGCTTACGGTAAGAGTACAACGGAAAAGGTTAAGGGAACCAGGGATCAGTATCATAGGGTAAAGGTTGATAATCCTTTGATCGCTGAAGGCAAGCACGATGCTATCATTAGTGATGAGTTGTGGGAAGCCGCGCAGGCAAAGCGGAAAGAAATGGGGGTAAAGTGGAACAAGACTCACAGCCTTGACCACGAGCATATCCTTTCGGGTATTATCAAATGTCCGATCTGTGGGACGGGCCTTGCAGGAACCGTCCGAAGACGAAAGAACAAGAAGAGCGGCGAGTATAAGGATGATTTCTATTACAGGTGCCTTCACAGAAAGAAGATTGATGATGATCATTTCTGCGACTACAAACCTTCTCTGAACCAGGATGAGCTGAATCATCAGATAGAAGCAGTCATCAGCGATATGGTCAATGATGAAAGCTTCATGGGCTTCATACAGGATAAGCTGGGACAGAAGGTTGATGTCAGCCAGCTAGAGACCGAAAGAGAGAAGCTTCGAGGACAGCTCAGACAACTATCTGGAGCAAAGAAAAAGCTGACTGATATGTTAGATGCTCTGGATGTGAACGACAGGCACTATGATCGAAAGTATCAGGATATGCAGGACAGGCTGGATAACCTGTATGATAAGATCAGCGAGGTCGAGGATGCCATTCAGGATATAACTGATAAAATCAATGCAGTGTACGGAGAGCATCTGACGGCACAGGAACTTTACAAGGTCTTAGAACACTTTGACGATATCTACTTCAAAATGTCAGACCTTGAAAAGAAGGAGTTCTTCCAGAACTTCATAGAAAGTATAACGATATATCCGGACAAAAAGACAAACGAGCGCATCGTAGATGAGATCGACTTCAAGTTCCCGATATATTATGATGGTAAAGAGGGTAGAGCAATTCGGTTGCTCAATGAAACAACAGTCGAGACAGTCTGCCTTCTGACCGCCGGAAACCGTGAGGATGTCAGACGGATTGCAGAGCCGGATGCAGAGCAGTAAAGGGACAGCGGCGGCGGTGCGGAGCGAAAGAAAAACAGAAGAACGGAATGGAAAGCGGCATCTGTTTCATCGGATGCCGGTTTTTATTATACAGAAAGTACTGTTCCCGGTATAATAAAATGCTTCCCGTGAATCACACCGGGGCGGAAGGGAAAGGGCTGCTCCAGAGACCTGCTGCAGGCGGAGAATCCGGCAGGGCAGGATTCCTTTTTACATAATGGAGGAAAATTTTCTGCGCGGAAATTCCGGAGAATTTCCGGAAAAATCTTCAGAAAACCACAGATATGTGGTATGATTTTAGTAAATATTTCTGCGGCGGTGAGGGGAGAAGACAGATGGCGACATTAAAGGACATTGCGGAGCGGGCAAAAGTTTCCCAGACGACGGTTTCCCGGGTGCTCAACGGGGACAGCACGCTGAATGTGACGGAAGAAACCAGGGAAAAGATCTTTGCGGCTGCCCGTGAACTGGAATATAAGACAGTCAGACAGAGATACCAGAAAAAAAGAGATCTGGCGGCACGGACGGCAGAACAGGAAAGCCGGGAAGAAAAGCCGGAGGAAAGAGAGCGGCGGATCGGCATTGCCCAGATGTTTGACGTGCGGGAACAGATGGAAGATATTTACTATTTTAAACTGAAAAATACTGTGGATGAAGTCTGCTTTGAAAAAAAATGGTCTGTGGTGATGCTTTACCGGGATGACAGCAAGAAGTTCAGGACGCATGACGAGCGGCCGCTGGACGGCATCATTGCCATCGGCCGTTTTACCCCGGAAGAAATTTCCGGTTTCCACGAGTATACCGACAATATTGTATTTCTGGACTCGGCTCCGGATGATACCAGATATTACAGCATCGTACCCAACTATCATCTGGCCATACGCAGCATGCTGGAACGCTTCCGCAGCAGGGGAAGGAAACGGATTGCGTATCTGGGAAGCGTCCGTACGTTCGGCGACACTAAAGCCCTGACCATGGATCCGCGCTTTTACTATTATAAAAATTCCCTGATAAACCGGGACGGGTATGAGGAATCCCTGGTGATCGACTGCGAAATGAACTCCAGAAGCAGCTATGAAAAAATGCTGGAATACCTGGATTCCCACAGACCGGAAGAGTATCCGGATGCGGTTTTCGTGGCCAGCGACGCGGCGGCGCCGGGATTTGTAAAGGCAGTCCGGGAACGGGGGATCCGCATTCCGGACCAGATGGGGGTTATAACCTTCAACAATACAAGCTTTTCAGAGTTTTCGGATCCGCCTCTCACATCCATAGAAGTTTTCATGCGGGAAAGTGTTGAGGCAACGGCCATGTCCATGGAACTGCTCTGGAAAGGCCGCCGTCTGCCCATGAAGCTTACGGTTCCGTGCAGCCTCATTGACCGGGGAAGTGTCTGAAAGGAAAACGCCATGGTGAGGAGATGCAGAACAGAATACTGCGGTAAAAATATTAGTAAAATAGTAGTAAAATATTGACTGAAAAAGGCGCGGATGTTATAGTAACTTCAGTAACCAGAAAACAGGGAAAAGGCTGGCTGCCGGAATCCGGAGGTGAGAGGCGGCTTTGCAGCCGGAAGGAGAAGAAACATGTGGCTTGGTGTTGATTATTATCCGGAGCAGTGGGACGGTTCTCTGCTGGAAAAGGATCTGGACAATATCTGTGAATTGGGCTGTAACGTGATACGGATCGGGGAATTTTCCTGGCATATGATGGAAAAGACCGAAGGCAGTTTTGATTTTTCTTTTTTTGACCGCGTCATTGAGCGGGCGGCTGCAAAGGGGCTGAAGATCATCATGGGCACACCTACAGCTGCCATTCCTGCCTGGCTTGCCGGAAAACATCCGGACATTCTTTCGGAATTCGAAGACGGAACAAAACGAACATTCGGCGGCCGTCATGTCTACTGTTTCAACAGCCCGGAAATGTACCGGTACTCGGAGCGCATCATCCGGAAGCTGGCAGAGCATTACAGAGATGAAAAAAACATTGTGGCCTGGCAGATTGACAATGAGTTCGGTCATGAAGACAGTGATATCTGTTACTGCGCACAGTGCCGGCGTGCCTTTCAGGACAGCCTGAGAGAAAAATTTGCGGGAGATATTGAACGTCTGAACACCGCCTACGGGACCACGTTCTGGTCTCAGGAGTACAATGACTTTGACGAGATTCCGGTTCCGGCAAAGACGATTACCACCCATAATCCGGCGCTGCGTCTGGACTGGGAACGGTTCCGCAGCCACAGCATCGTAAAATTTGCTGATTTTCAGACCGCTCTGCTCAGGGAGATCATTCCGGATGCAGTGGTGATACATGATTTCCCCGGCGGAGGACTGGGAAAACATGTGGACTATTCCCGGGTGGCAGAAAATCTGGATGTGGCGGCATACAACAATTATCCTGTCTGGGGCGGTCAGAGAGAACCTCTGGCGCCGGGAGAAATAGCCTTTGGCCTGGATTATATCCGCGGTCTGAAGCAGAAAAATTTCTGGATCACCGAGGCGATCATGGGGGCACAGGGCCATGATGTGACCGGTTTCGCGCCAAGACCGAATCAGGCGAAACTCTGGTCATGGCAGGGAATGGCAAGGGGATGTGAATCTCTGCTGTATTTCCGCTACCGGGGCGGACTCAAAGGGGCGGAGCAGTTCTGCTACGGGGTGCTGGATGCGGATAATGTAAAAAGAAGAAAGTATTATGAAGTGCAGAGCTTTTTCCGGGAAGTGCGGGAGTACAGGGAGGCACTGGAGACTCCTGTGAAAAGTGAAGCTGCCATTCTTTACGATTATGATTCTCTGGCCGCTTTCCGGATTCAGAGACAGAGTATTCTGCTTGACTGCGAGCGGGAAATGAAGAAGTTTCACAAGGTCTTCTATGATGCCAATATACCGGTGGATGTGGTGCCTGCCGGGACCAGCCTGGAAGGATACCGTGTGGTGATGATTCCTCAGATGATCGTTGTCAGACCGGAGATTCAGAAGCAGCTGGCAGAGTTTGTGGAGAACGGCGGAACCCTTGTGATGACATACCGTACCTTTGTGAAGGATGAAGACAACAACCTTTTCTTCGGAAGCCCCATACCGGTGGGCTTCGACGAATTTGCAGGAGTATGTGTGGCAGAGACAGAAAGTCTTCAGGAAGGGCAGGAATTTCCTCTGACAGGAGAAGGAGAATTTGCCTGTGCCCGGGGATACGGCGGCATTTTCCGGGATATGCTGGAGGTCAGGGATGCGGAGGTGCTGTTCCGGTATGAGGACGCCTTTTACAGGGAATACGCGGCAGTCACCAGAAAACGGCAGAAAGACGGAACCGTCTATTATCTGGGATGCGGACTGGAGGAAAACATTCTGAAACAGCTGCTGGAAAAGATCGCAGAGGAACAGAAGATCCGCCCGGAGCGTTCCGCGGACGGGGTGGAGGTTGTGTACAGAGGAAAACCCGGAGAGCAGATCCGGATTGTCATGAACCACAATGCCCGGGAAGTCAGAAACGGAGATATGACGCTGGCACCTTTTGAATGCAGGATAAGCCGGGTACAGGAATAGAAAAGGCAGATAAAGTGCCGGGGCCATGGAAAGCAGGCAGTGCACCGTCTGGGCATACGGGAAAACCGATGCAGGGAGACGGAGGCACTGCCTGTAATGGTTTCCGGCACCGGATCCGGGAGGTATCCCGGAAAAAGCAGGAAGGGATTCATATTTTGCGGCAGATCGGGATGCGGAATATGGGGATACGTGCTATAATTGGCGCAGACAGAATACGGAACACAGGAAATGCGGTGTGCCGGACGAAAATCAGGCATCAAAAATGATAAAAGGAGAAGTTCCATGAAAAAAGAAGAGACGGATAACAGATACCGGAGGGACCATGAGATGCCCTATTACCCGGACCGGGAGGTAATTAATGAACAGCTGAGGGCAAAGAAAGCCATACGGAAATATAATGAGGTAATGCCCTTTGACGAGGAAGAGGGGCTGCGTTTTCTGGATGAGGCGGGGATTCACCACGGAGAGGGTGTATATTTTGAACCGCCGTTTTACTGTGAGTACGGAACACATATTACGGTGGGAGACAATTTCTATGCCAATACAGGCTGCGTGATTCTGGATGCCGGAAAGGTCACCGTGGGAAAGAATGCACAGCTGGGGCCGCGGGTCTCTATTTTTACGGCGGGCCATCCTCTGCATCCGGCCAGCAGGAATTCCGGATATGAATACGGACTGCCCATTGTCATCGGCGACAATGTCTGGATCGGAGGAAACAGCGTGATTCTTCCCGGCGTACATATCGGAAACAACGTGGTGGTGGGTGCCGGCAGTGTTGTGACAAAAGATCTGCCGGATAACGTGTGCGCCGTGGGAAATCCGTGCCGGGTGATCCGCACCATCAGGGAGGAAGATAAGCCGTACTATTACAGAGACCGGAAATTTGATTCCTATGCCTGGGAAAAGATCATGGAACTGCAGACAGAAGAGATTCCGGAGAAGACGGAAAAATAAAGCAGAACCGGAAGAATGGAAACACATGGAAACAGGAGCGGAGAAGGAAATGACAAAAGAAGAGCGGGCAGGTATTATAATTGAGCGGCTCAAAAAGGAATACCCCGATGTGGGATGTACGCTGGAGTATGACCAGGCATGGAAACTTCTGGTGAGTGTCCGGCTGGCGGCCCAGTGCACGGACGCCAGGGTCAATGTGGTGGTACAGGATCTGTACGCCAGATATCCGGACGTGGAAGCCCTGGCGGCAGCAGAGCCGGATGAGATTGAGGAAATCGTGAGACCGTGCGGGCTGGGCCGCAGCAAGGCCAGGGATATCAGTGCCTGCATGCGGATCCTGAGGGATCAGTACGGCGGAAAGGTGCCGGATGACTTTGATGCTCTGCTGAAACTTCCGGGAGTGGGAAGAAAGAGCGCCAATCTGATCATGGGGGATGTATTTGGAAAGCCGGCCATCGTCACGGATACCCACTGTATCCGGCTGGTGAACCGGATGGGGCTTGTGGACGGCATCCGCGAGCCCAAAAAGGTGGAAATGGCTCTGTGGAAAATCATTCCGCCGGAAGAAGGAAGCGACTTCTGCCATCGGCTGGTGTTCCACGGAAGGGAAGTATGTACCGCTAGAACGGCCCCCGGATGTGAAAGGTGCTGTCTCCGGGATGTGTGTGAAAAAAACGGAATCTGAAACTCCGGTGGGGAAGCGGCGGATGAAGTCTGAAATTTCAGAGAAAATTCATTCCTTTTCAGGCGTTTTTTTGCTATAATGGGATTGGCTTCCGTACGGCGATCATTCCGGTACGGAATATACATTGTTCAGAAGGAAAGGGGAAGCAGAACATGCACAAATATCAGGAAAAACTTGAAAAACTTTCCAGCGAGATCTGGGATTATGCAGAACTGAAATTTGCGGAGAAAAAATCCGCTTCTGCAATGGAAACATTTCTGAGAGAAGAAGGATTTGAGGTTACAACAGGGCTGGGGGAAATTGAAACCGCTTACAGCGCTTCCTACGGACAGGGACATCCGGTCATCGGTATTCTGGGGGAATTTGATGCCCTGTCAGGTCTCAGCCAGCAGGCGGACGTGGCGGAAAAGAAAGAGAGAGAAGGAACCGTATGCGGACACGGCTGCGGTCATCATCTTCTGGGAACAGCCGGAATCGGAGCTGCCCTGGAGATCCGTGATTACCTGAAAGAAACGGGAAAATCCGGCACCGTGGTATTTTTCGGATGCCCGGGAGAGGAAGGAGGCTCCGGAAAGGCATATATGGCCAGAGCCGGCGCTTTTGATAACCTGGATGTGATTCTCAGCTGGCATCCCGGCGGAGCCAATGCGGTCATGACCGGTTCTTTCCAGGCCAACTGCCAGGTGTACTACCGGTTCAAGGGAACCAGCTCCCATGCAGCATCAGCACCCCATCTGGGACGGTCTGCTCTGGATGCGGTGGAACTGATGAATGTGGGCGTCAACTATATGAGAGAACATATGGAGACCACGGACAGAATCCATTATGCGGTTCTGGATACAGGCGGAACTTCCCCCAATGTGGTTCAGGGAAAAGCGGAGGTTCTGTATCTGATCCGTTCCACGGATTCCGAAAAGGTAAAGGGACTTTATGAAAGAGTCTGCAAGATCGCCAGAGGCGCAGCCCTGATGACAGAGACAGAAGTGGACATTGTATTTGACAAGGCATGCTCCAACGTGATTTCCAACAGTGTTCTGGAAAACCTGCTGTACGAGTCCATGAAGAGGGTGGGAGTTCCGGAATATACGGATGAGGACATCGCCTATGCGAAGAAGTTCCGCGATACCATGGATCCGGCAGTGCTGAAAAATGACCTGGCGTTTTCCGGACTTCCGGCGCTGACCAGGAAAAAGGCAGTAAAAGCCATTGAAGAAAAGTACATCGCAGATTTCATCATTGATCATGTGCATCAGGATGTGGATCTTCCGGGATCTTCCGACGTGGGTGATGCAAGCCATGTGGCACCCTGCGCTCAGTTTGTGGGAGCCTGCTACGCGGCAGGAACACCGGCGCATTCCTGGCAGATGGTGGCTCAGGGCAAATCTCCCATGGCTTTCAAGGGCATGATGTTTGCGGCAGATGTGCTGGCAGATGCGGCAGTCCGCATTATTGATGATCCGGAGATTGCTGCCAGGGCCAGAGAAGAGTTTGATCTGGTTACAGACGGGAAGAAATACGAGTGTCCGATCCCGCCGGAAGTGAAGCCGGCGGCATCCAGATAAAAACAGAGAGCGGCCTGTGCAGCAGAATCCTGAAAGGGATATCCGGGACAGGACTGCGCGCAGCGCCGTGACAGAACGGCCGGCATCTGCCGGCCGGAAGGAAAGGATGGATTGTGGCAATGAATTATAACGAAGAGGCATTAAAACTCCATGCGGAGCATAAAGGAAAAGTAGGGATTGTCAGCAAGGTGCCTGTGCGTACCAGAGATGACCTGAGTACGGCCTATACTCCCGGCGTTGCGGAGCCGTGCCGGAAGATCCATGCGGATAAGAAGGATGTTTACAAATATACGGCAAAGGGCAACCTGGTGGCAGTGGTTACCGATGGTACAGCGGTTCTTGGCCTGGGAGACATCGGACCGGAGGCAGCCATGCCGGTAATGGAAGGAAAGTCCATTCTGTTCAAGGAATTCGGCGGTGTGGACGCGTTCCCCATCTGTCTGGATACCAAAGATACAGAGGAGATCATCAAGGCAGTGAAATATCTTGCGCCCACATTCGGCGGCGTGAATCTGGAAGATATTGCCTCTCCCAAGTGCTTTGAGATTGAAGCCAGGCTGGAAAAGGAACTGGACATTCCCGTATTTCATGATGATCAGCACGGAACTGCCATTGTGGTGACAGCAGGTCTGATCAATGCCCTGAAGGTCGTGGGAAAGAAGATGGAGGAGATCCACGTTGTGCTTAACGGTCCGGGTTCCGCGGGAACTGCCATCATCAAAATGCTGCTGGCAGCCGGCGTAAAACATATTATCGCATGTGATGAAAACGGTATTCTCTACAAAGACCGCGGTGTGGGAATCAAGGATCACAAAAAGATGCTCTGTGACATTACCAATGAAAATGACATGAGAGGAACACTGGCAGATGCTCTTGTGGGCGCTGACGTATTTATCGGCGTTTCCGTGGGCGGAGCCCTGAAGCCGGAAATGATCGGGAAAATGGCCAAGGATCCCATCGTATTTGCCATGGCCAATCCGACTCCGGAGATCATGTATGATGAGGCCATGGCGGCCGGCGTACGTGTCATGGGAACCGGACGGTCCGACTTCCCCAACCAGATCAACAACGTACTGGCTTTCCCGGGAATTTTCCGCGGAGCGCTGGACTGCGGCGCCAGAGACATCAACTATGAGATGAAAGTGGCTGCCGCCTATGCCATTGCCGAGCTGGTGGAGCCGGAGAAACTCTGTGCTGAATATATTATTCCCGGCGTGCTGGATCCCCGGGTGGCGCCTCATGTGGCGCGCCGTGTGGCGGAAGCAGCAGAACGGTCCGGTGCCGTAAGAAAATAGAAAAATAAAAATCAGGTTATATTCTTTCACCCCTCCCGCATACATTTATTAGCAGAGGGGTGAAAGTATGTCTGACTATAAAAGATTAATCTCATATATCTATGAATACGAAGGAAAGACAAAAGGAAAGAATGTGGGCTTTGTCAAGCTGGAAGCCAGAAACGGACAGTGCCGTCTCAACGTGAATGTAAAGAAGGTGTATGTGGGCGGAAATGCCGTGGGTGTATTTCTGCTTGGAAAGGATCAGCAGGAAACCTTTCTGGGAAATATTTTTATCCGGGGCGGAAACGGTGAATTCCGCGCCATGGTGGATGCCGGAAATGTGGAAGGAAGCGGAAACTCTCTGGATACATATTACGGACTGACAATTCATGATGTCAGAAGTACCTGGAGGTGTTATACGACGATCTGGGAAGATTCCGTGGCTCATATGGCCCAGGATACGCTGCCGGGACCGGAGGAAAAGGCATCTGACGGAACACATGCGGTTTCGAAAGTGGTAAAGGAAATCGAAGATGAGATTGCCCGGGAGGAAGAACGGAGGTCCCAGAAGGAAAAAGCCGGGAACCGGCAGCCGGATGCCGGGGAAGATGCCATTGCCAGAGCGGCGCAGGTGGGGCTGGCAGAAAAACTGGAGGAAGAACCGGGAGAACGGGAAGAACAGAAGCTCCCTGGAGAAAGCGGGGCGAAGGAAGGTTCCGGAAAGACGGAGAGAACCCGGGGAACGGAAGAAATGAAAGAAAGAGAGAACGGAGAACGGAGAAGGGATCCGGTGATCGTAAATTTCCGGGGACGCGCCGGCGGAGAAAACGGAGAAGATGCGGAACGGCAGCCGGCAGGGAACACCGGTTCTCCGGAGGAAAACAGAGGACCGTCATCGGGTGCCATGGCCGGACTTTCGTTCCTGAGCGGATTCATGAGCCCCCTGTCAGGACAGATGCCGCCGAAAGGTTCTGCCCCGACGGCCTTTGAACGGCAGGAGCCGGGAAAAAGAGGCGGACTGTTTCCGGCCATGGGGGCGGGGCTGCCTCAGCCGGGAAACCGGAGTGTTTTTTCGGTCCGCCAGGACGGCACGCTTCATCAGGATATGACGCCGCCCGGAGAGATTGCGGGATCCGGACTCCGCAATCAGGCAGAAACCATAGGACAGAATATGATCCGGACCGGATCTTCCGGACAGGAGACAGTGCCCGCACAGCAGGATTTTCAGCCCAAAGCGGAACCTCCGGCTGACGGCAGAACAGAAGTCCGGCCGGAAGAAACCGTACCTTTGCAGGAAAACCGTTCCGGAGAAGAAACGATGCCTGAAGCAGAAGCCACTGCCGGAGAAAATTCCGGGAATGAAGACCCCGGTCAGAAAGAAGAGACGGTATCCCCGGAACTGGAAAATGAAGCGGTTCTCCGCTACCTTCGCGAGACGGAAGAAACAGGAGGCAATCCGGAAAAACTGTGGCAGGAGCTGAGAAAAAGCTATCCCAAAATCCAGCCGTTTGATTATGATGAGGGATGCGAGATCCTGACGGTACGCCCGCAGGATATCGGGCGCCTTCCCAGAGAGGCCTGGGTATATGGGAACAACAGCTTCCTTCTGCATGGCTACTACAGTTTCCGTTATCTGATTCTGGTACGTCTGGGAAATTCCAGGGGAAAGCCCAGATACCTGCTGGGAGTCCCGGGTCATTATTACAGCAACGAAAAGTATATGGCTGCCATGTTTGGATTCCCAAATTTTGTGCTGTCAAAAAAACAGCCGCCTAATGACGGCCGTTTCGGATACTGGTATACGGATATCAGAATGGGATGATCCGGATGCCCGCCTTCCCTGCACAGGCTTAACTGTAATCAACACCGCGGAGTTCGGCGTGTTCAGCACAGGGTCTGACGATATCCAGAAAAGAGAGCAGTTCTTCCCTGCTGCAGGCAGAATAGACCGGATTCAGAACATTTTCCGAATCCACAAAATTCTGAAGAAAATATCTGGAACAGCCCTGAAGCCAGCGGCCGATTTTTTCAAAGTCATCACGGGAATGAAGTTCCCTGACCACGGTGGTGCGGAATTCATAGGGAACGGTCCCGGCTTTCAGAAAATCCACACTTTCCTCGATTCTTTTTATATCAAGGGACGGTACTCCTGCCACTGCAGAGTACCGTTCTCTGCATGTCTTGATATCCATGGCGACATAATCCACGAGACCGTCCCGGCAGAGATTTTTCAGCACGTCCGGGCGGTAACCGTTGGTGTCCAGTTTGATCTGATATCCCATCTGTCTCAGCTTTTCCATAAACAGGGGGAGATCCGGCTGCAGTGTGGGTTCACCGCCGGTGATGGCCACTCCTTCCAGAATTCCCCGGCGCCGGGCCAGAAAATCAAAAATTTCTTCTTCTGTATATGTTCCGGTGACACTGTTTTCCAGAAGATCGCTGTTGTGACAGAAAGGACACCGGAAATTGCAGCCGCCGGTGAAAATGGTGGCCGCCACGTGGCCCGGAAAATCCAGAAGCGTTGTTTTTTGTAAACCGCAAATTTTCATATATGAACCAGTCCTGTTTTTTTCTTTCAGTATAGACGCTTTTTATGGCAAAGTAAAGAGGGCAGGGAAACGGCAGAGGTTTTCTTCCTGCTTCTTGCGGCCGGTATCAAAGAATGGTACAATAGCAGAGCGTCCTGAAAGGGACGGCATATTCTGCAGGACAGGGAGGACGGACCATGACACCGGAAGAAAAATACATGCGGGAGGCGGTCAGGCAGGCCGGAAAGGCAGCGGCTCTGAAAGAGGTGCCCATTGGATGCGTCATCGTCCATGAGGGAAAAATCATCGGACGCGGCTATAACCGGAGAACCACGGACAAAAATGTCCTGGCGCACGCGGAAATCATCGCAATCCGGAAAGCGTGCAGGTACATGGGAGACTGGAGGCTGGAAAACTGTACCATGTATGTGACACTGGAACCGTGTCCCATGTGCGCAGGCGCCATAGTCCAGGCCAGGATTCCCAAAGTGGTGATCGGATGCATGAATCCCAAGGCCGGATGTGCAGGTTCGGTGCTGGACCTGTTTCATGAAGACGGCTTCAACCACCAGGTGGAAACGGAAATCGGACTTATGGGAGAAGAGTGCTCCGGAATGCTGAAAGCATTTTTCCGGCAGCTGCGCGAAGAAGGAAAACGCCGGAAAGAACAGGAGCGGAATGCCGGAGAGGAGAAATAAAACGGTACACGGGACCGGCAGAATCCGGTAAAAGCAGAAACATAGAAAAGGAAATAAAAACGTAAGAATCAGATCCTTGCAGGGGTTGGTCTATTATGATAGACTTAATCTGTACAGGGATCTTTCTTTTTGGCGGAGGCGCCGGAAGGAGAAGCTGATTCCGGAAAGAGACAGACTGTGAAGCACGGATATGCATAAGAAACGCGGCAGCCGCGAAGACAGGGCATCCGGCAGCGGATAAAAAGGGGGAAACGATATGGAGGAACTGAAACTGTTTGAAGGAGAATACCGGTTCATGGATCTGATCTGGGAAAAAGAACCGGTTCGTTCCACGGAACTGGCAAAGTATGCCTATGACAGGCTGGGCTGGAAAAAATCCACCTGTTATACGGTCCTGAAGAAACTGGAGGAAAAGGGCTTCATAAAAAATGAGCAGGCGATGGTACGGGCACGGATACGGAAGGAACAGGTACAGCAATATGAAAGCGAGGCCCTGATCGAAAAAAGTTTTGGAGGTTCTCTTCCGGCCTTTCTCAATGCCTTTCTCAAAGACAGAAAGCTGAGCCGTAGGGAAGCGGAAGATATTTACCGGATGATACAGAATGCCCTTCCGGATGAGGAAGGCACACGGAGAAAGGAGTAGCTGAGATGGCTGAGTGGATCATGGGGAAAATTTTCGGAATGACCCTGGCAGGAAGCGTGATGATTCTGGCTGTTCTGGTGCTGCGGCAGCTGATGAAAAAGATGCCGGCCCGGTACTTCTGTATCCTGTGGATGCTGGTCCTGGTACGTCTGCTGTGGCCGTTTATGCCGGAGGCCCCGTTTTCCCTGATGCCGGTCAGTGCCACGGCACTTGTGTCTGCGGAAACCGGCCCGGGAAAACAGGAGACCACACTGCTGAATACGGGAATCCGGGCGGTGGATACGCGGGTCAATGTGATTCTGCTGGATGCGGCAGAAAAATCACCGGGGCTGGACCCGGCGTCGGCAGCGGCAGCCGGACTGCTTTTCATATGGGTTCTGGGAGCAGCGGCGCTGGGCGGTTTTCACCTACGGCAGTATTTGAAACTGAGGAGAATGCTGAAAACAGCGGTACCGGGAGAACCGGGAGTCCGGTATTCGGAACAGACGGATATGCCGTTTGCGGCAGGGATCATAAAGCCGGTTATCTATCTGCCGGCAAAGTACCTTAAGGAAGAAAATTCCGTGGAAAAGAAGATGATACTGACCCACGAACAGGTCCATATACAGAGAAAGGACCAGATCCTCAAAGCCGCGGCTTTTCTGGCCCTGCTGGTACACTGGTTCAACCCCCTGGCCTGGGTGATGTTTTCAGTGCTGAGCCGGGATATGGAGATGGCCTGTGATGAACAGGTCATGAGATGTCTGGGAGAAAGCCAGAAAAAGGAGTATGTCATGGCGCTTCTGAATTTCTCTGCCGGGCGAAGCGGAATTTTTCTTCCGGCAGGGTTCGGGGAGGGACATACCAGGCAGAGGATCCGTCATATCCTGAAATACAGAAAGCCGGGCCCCTGGATCTGGATTCCTGCTCTGATTCTTATGGCTGGCGCTGCGGCTGTGCTGCTGACCGATTCTCCGGATCAGGGAGAAATATCCGGAGCGGTTCCGGGAACAGAAGAGGCCTCCATTGGCATCATCGGAGGTGCTGACGGCCCCACATCAATTTTTATTGCCGGAAAGCAGAACGGCCAGGAAGGGGAGCAGGGAGCCGCTCAGGCAGCTTCTCTGGATCTTTCCCGGGCAGCAGAGATTCCGGCTGGAGGAAGCGCGGCTCTGGATTATGTAAGCGCCGGAAAAGCGGCGTTTCACGGCGGTTTCGGCTATATCAGCTTTTCTCTTTCAGCTGACGGAAACGGGGGATATCTGGCAGAAAATGTCCGCGGCGCAGAATTTCCTGATGCAGGACCCATCATCATGGAAGGGGAAGAGAAGACGGTTTTCCTTGCGAATGAAAGCGGTACAGCCATAATTCAGGGGCTGTATCAGACGGAGGGAGAAAAACGGCTGTATATATATATGGAAGAAGACAATACCATCCGTGACGGAGGAAAACTGCCGGAACCCATTCCGGAAGAAATGGCAGAGACCCTGAAAAAATCATCCGGCGCCGCAGTGGAGGAAGAACTGGCTGCCCGGCTGGAAAAACAGACAGAGTCTTCCGGATTCCGTCTGCTGTACGGGCCGTCGGAGATCCGGGGCGGTGAAGAGGGGACATACGGGTTCCTGGCGGCGGACGGGGATATGCTGGGAGACATCTGGTATGGAATCTGGAATCCGGAGACCGGATCGTCTGAGAAAATTCTTCTGTTTGAGGATTGATTTGGACCTGGAAACAGAACTGTGCTATACTGGAGACAGCAGGAGACAACGGAAAGATCTGTATGAAGCAAAAGGAGAGGGTATATGTTAATCGTCAAGAACTGCAGACTGATCACAATGGCCGGGATCTATAAAGAACCGTATGATGTGGCCATTGCACATGGAAAATTCGCAGAAGTGGGAAAAGACCTGGTGCCGGGGCCCGGAGATCAGGTCATTGATGCCGGCGGAAAACTGGTGACTCCGGGATTCATTGAACCCCACTGTCATCTGGGACTTCTGGGAAGTGACGGACAGGACGGAAATGAAATGACGCACCCCATCCATCCGGAGCTGAGGGCCATTGATGCCATTGACTTCCATTCAAAAACATTTGACCAGGCCCTGAGGGCCGGTGTCACCACACTGGCTGTGGGACCCGGAAGCGGAAATCTTATGGGAGGCACCTTCGCGTTCATAAAGTCCTCCGGCGACAGTCTGGAAGAGCGGATCATAAAAGAAGAAGGTGCCCTGAAAATGGCACTGGGAGAAAATCCCAGACTGAGTTACGGCAAACGGAGTCAGACGCCTTCCACCAGAATGGGCTCTGCAGCCCTGATCCGCCAGACTCTTTACCAGGCCAGAGAATACCGGGAAAAATGGCTGGCGCACCAGGAAAAACTGAAAAACGGAGAGGAAAGCAGCTTCCATTACGACCTGGCCATGCACTCTCTCATGCGGGCCTTCGACGGAATGCTGGTGAAGATCCATGCCCATCAGGCCAATGATATTCTGACCGCTCTGCGGATCGGGGAAGAATTCGGCCTGAACCTCAGCATTGAACACTGCACCGAAGGCTGGATGATGACCGATACACTGAAAAAAGCCGGTGCCCGCTATATTGTCGGCCCGACCATAGGCGGAAAGAGCAAAGTGGAAGTAAGGAATAAGCGGTATGACGCGCCTGCACTTCTGGAAAAGGCCGGCGTGGAATTCACGCTGACAACGGATTCCCATGTAATCCCCATGGAAGGTTTTCTTCCGCAGGTGGCCATGCTGATTCAGAACGGCCTGTCAGAGGAAACTGCCTACCGCTGCGTTACCATAAATGCAGCCAGGGCGCTGGATCTGGACGGGGAACTGGGAACCATTGAACCGGGAAAGTCTGCAGACCTTGTGATCTGGGCAGTGGAACCGTTTGAAACCGGCGGGAAGCCGGATACGGTCCTGATCAACGGAAAAGTAAGATATCAGAGGGAAAAGGCCGGGGAGGAAAACGCATATGCTGATTAAAAACTGTACCTTAATCGACGGCGCGGATATATTTGAAGAGAGAAAGGACATCCGGATTCTGGACGGAAAAATCACTCAGGTCGGGGACTGTCTGGAACCGGAGGCCGGAGAGGAGACCGTGGAGGCGGCCGGAGCCGTTGTAACCCCCGGATTTGTGGAAGGAAACTGTCAGGTGGGGGTCACAAGCCAGATTTTCCGGTCTGAGGAAGCCGATGCCAATGACGCGGGACCTGTCATGCCGGAGCTGAGGGCATACGATGCCCTGAATTTCATGGATGAAGGGTTTGATATGGCGGTGAACGGCGGGGTGACCTGCGTGGTGACCGGGCCCGGAAACGAAAACCTCATCGGCGGCACCTGCGCCGCAGTGAAAACGGCCGGACCGGATACGGACAGACGGATCATGGTGCCTGAGGCGGCTTTCCGCTTCGTGTTTACCAATGAGCCGCGGAGAAAATACGGAGACCGGAAGCAGAGCCCTCAGACAAGAATGGGGAGTGCAGCCATGATCCGTGATATCCTTTTCCGGGCAAGGGAATACCACCGGAAAGAAAAAAACGGGGAAAAACAGGAATACAGAATGAATCTGGCGTCGCTGGCCAGAGTGTTTGACGGCATGCCGGTGCAGATGGTGGCAATGAAAGCCAGTGACATGGAAACGGCTGTGCGGATCGGGGAAGAATTCGGCCTGAATTATATTCTGGTGATGGCATATGACGCCCTGACCGTATGCAGGGATCTCCGGAGAAAGGATTTCCGGTTTGTGATCGGACCGCTTTACGGACTCTCCTTTTCCACAGAGGCGGCCGGAAAGAGCCTGGATCTGGGAGCGGCGCTGGAAAAAGAAGGGATTCAGGCAGCTGTTTCCACCGGCCATCCGTCCATGTCCGCGGACCTGACACGGCTGCAGCTGATACTGATGACAGACCGGGGGCTCAGCAGAAAAGAAGCCATCAGAGGAGTCACGGCATATCCGGCGAGGATGTACGGCCTGGATTCCAGAATCGGAACTCTGGAGCCGGGAAAGGATGCGGATCTGGTGCTCTGGAACGGTGATCCCCTGTCCTATGCCGGCAGCGTGGCAATGATGCTGATAAACGGCGAAAAGGTATATGAGAACCGGAAATCTTGACAAATTGCCTTCCGCCATGTATACTTAACTGGTCCGTACAGCCGGGGAGTTAGCGGTGCCCTGTACCTGCAATCCGCTATAGCAGGGGTGATGTTCTGCCTAGGGTGACTCGCTGTGGAGCCGCCCCTGGTAAGCGGCGTTGACGCCTTGGTCTTACGCAATGGGAATCTCTGAACCGTGTCAGGGCAGGAATGCAGCAGCACTAAGGAGAACCTCTCATGTGCCGTGAGGGAGCCGGGGCCGAGCTGGCTGCCAGGGTAACGTCTATGGCGACCACTCGAAGCAGAACGTACGGATTTTGAATTTGCAGACATACGAGAAGGCAGAAACATGAACAGACATAAAAACAGAGGAGTGCGGTGATATGTGGAAGAGAATCTTACTGTTGCTTGCACTCCTTTTTGCGTTAGCAGGGGTGGCGTTTGTGCTGCCCAGATTCATAAATGAAGAGACGGCTCCCCCGGAGTCTCCCGCGGAGGTTTTTACAGAATCCATGCCGGAGTCCTCATTCCCTCATGAAACCGTGGAGATTGAAACAGAGCCCACGGAGACAGAGTATCAGCCGGGCAATCCGGTCATACGGGAAAAAACACCGGCAAAGCTGATCATCGCTTCGGATATCCATTATATGTCCCATTCCCTGACGGACTACGGACAGGCGTTTACGGAACTGGTGGACAACGGGGACGGAAAAGTAGTACGCTACATGCCTCAGATCTGGCAGGCTTTCGCCGATGAGGTGGTGGCTGCGGCACCGGATGCGCTGGTGCTCTGCGGGGATCTGACACTGAACGGAGAAAAGGTGAACCACGAAGAACTGGCATCCCTGCTGGCACAGATTGAAGAAGCAGGCGTACAGGTTCTGGTGATTCCGGGAAACCACGACATCAACAATCCCTATGCAACGTCATATTTCGGAGAGAAACAGAGCTTTGTGGAACAGACTACTCCGGAAGATTTTCTCCGGATATACAGTCCTTATGGGTATTCCGAGGCCGTCAGCTGGGCTCCGGATTCTCTCAGCTATCTGTATGAACTCAATGACACCACATGGATGATGATGCTGGACACCTGCATTTACGATCCGGAAAACGAAGTGGGCGGAGTTGTGAACGATGACACGGTGGAGTGGATGGAAAAATGCCTCATCAGCGCATATGAGCAGGGAATCACGGTGATTCCGGTGGGACATCATAACCTGCAGGAACTGAGCCGGGTATACCTGGAGGAATGCGTGATCCAGAACCATGAGGAAGTGATGGAACTTCTGGAAAAATACCTGACACCGGCTTATTTCAGCGGTCACCTCCATGTGCAGAGAATACGGAAACATATCAAGGAACCGGGAGTTGCATCATCCGTATACGGAATCTGCGAGGTAGTCAGCAATTCCCTGATCATTCCTCCCTGCCAGTACGGAGAACTGTCTCTGGCTGCAGACGGAACCATGAGCTATCATACGAAGAATGTGGATGTGTCCGCGTGGGCGGCCGCAAACGGAGAGACCAGTCCGGATCTGCTGGACTTTCCGACGTTCAGCAATACATATCTGCGCAATGTGATCAGCCGTCAGACATATAAGGCCATCGAGGATATTCCGGACGAGATCCGGGGAAAACTGGCAGATTTCTATGCTGACGTATACCAGGCGTATTATGCCGGTCAGAAGATCGATTACGAGGAAAAGAAGAAGGAAGAAGGCTACCGGCTCTGGGAGCGGTTCATGGATCCCAGTATTCAGTTCCGCCAGCTTGAAGGCATGATGAAAGACAGCATGGTGGAAAACAACAACGTGGAGATCCCGAATCCGGTCTGGCAGGAACGCAGCTGAAAACGGCAGGAATGTTTTCCGTGATCCGGGGAAAACTGTCTGAAAAGAAGAAAATACAGAAAAAACGGGCAGAGAGGGCGCCGGGGACCATAAATTTTCCTTGCCCCTCTCTTTTCTTTGTATTATAATTACAAAATGGATAGTTAGACCACAAAGAAAATGGGCCTTTGAGAAAGGACGTGACATATGAAACGTGTAGGATTTTTGACAAGCGGAGGAGACTGCCAGGCACTGAATGCCACCATGCGGGGAGTAGCCAAAAGCCTGTATCAGATCTATGATGACGAAGTGGAGATCATCGGATTTGAAGACGGATATAAAGGGTTGATGTATGCCAACTACCGGGTAATGAACAGAGCGGATTTCTCGGGCATTCTGACCAAGGGCGGGACCATGCTGGGAACTTCCAGACAGCCGTTCAAACTTATGCGTGTTCCCGATGAAAACGGTCTGGATAAAGTGGAACTGATGAAGCACACATATTATAAGCTGAAGCTGGACGCTCTGGTGGTTCTGGGCGGAAACGGAAGCCAGAAAACCGCCAATCTTCTGAGCCAGGAAGGACTCAATGTGATCGGGCTTCCCAAGACCATTGACAATGACCTCTGGGGAACAGATATGACGTTCGGATTCCAGAGTGCCGTGGACATTGCCACCAATGCCATCGACTGTATCCATACGACGGCCGCATCCCATGGCCGCGTATTCATTGTGGAAATCATGGGACACAAAGTGGGATGGCTTACGCTGCATGCGGGAATCGCCGGCGGCGCAGATATCATCCTGCTTCCGGAGATTCCCTATGATCTGGGAAAAGTTGTAAAGAAAATCAAGGAAAGAACCAAGGGCGGAAGCAGATTTTCCATTCTTGCGGTGGCGGAAGGCGCCCTGTCCAAGGAGGAAGCAGCGCTCTCCAAGAAAGAATACAAGAAACATCTGGAGGAAAGAGCTTCCAAATATCCGTCCGTTGCCTATGAACTGGGAGCCAGAATTCAGGAAATGACGGGACAGGAAATCCGTGTTACGGTACCGGGCCACATGCAGCGCGGCGGAGCACCGGTTCCCTATGACCGGGTGATTTCGTCCAGGATCGGTGCCCACGGAGCAGAACTGATCGATCAGGGAAAATTCGGCCGTCTGGTGGTGGTGAAGAATAATGTGATCACCGATATTCCGCTGTCGGAGACGGCAGGAAAGCTGAAAACCGTGGATCCCAAATCCGATATCATAAAAGAAGCCAAGCTCCTGGGCATCAGCTTCGGAGACTGATAGAACATGTCATATACAGCATTGTACAGAAAATGGCGCCCTCAGACATTTGAGGACGTCAAGGGGCAGGATCATATTGTAACGACTCTGCAGAACCAGATCCGCTCCGGAAGAATCGGCCATGCCTATCTGTTCTGCGGAACCCGCGGAACGGGAAAAACAACCGTGGCCAAAATATTTGCGAAAGCCGTGAACTGTGAACATCCGGCGGATGGAAGTCCCTGCGGGGAATGTTCCAGCTGCAGGCAGATTACGGCAGGCAATTCTCTCAATGTGGTGGAGATCGATGCGGCCTCCAACAACGGCGTGGAAAATATCCGTGAAATCCGGGAGCAGGTCCAGTATCCGCCCACAGAGGGAAAATACCGTGTTTATATCATAGACGAGGTACACATGCTTTCCACGGGAGCCTTCAATGCTCTTCTGAAGACCCTGGAAGAACCTCCGTCCTATGTGATTTTTATTCTGGCCACCACAGAGGTTCACAAGATACCGATTACTGTGCTCTCCAGATGCCAGCGATATGATTTCAGAAGGATCACCGTGGATACCATCACGGACCGGCTGAGAGAACTGACGGCAGCGGAGGGCATGCCTGTGGAAGAAAAAGCCCTGCGCTATGTGGCTAAAGCCGGGGACGGCTCCATGAGAGATGCCCTGAGTCTTCTGGACCAGTGTGCGGCATTTCATTATGGAGAAACGCTCACCTACGAACATGTACTTGATGTACTGGGAGCCGTGGACAACCAGGTATTCCGGGAACTTTTCCGGGCACTTCTGGAAAAAAGAACCAGAGACTGTGTCCTGAAACTGGAAGAAATGGTGGTGCAGGGGCGGGAACTTTCTCAGTTTGTACTGGATTTCATCTGGTTCCTGAGAAATCTGCTTCTGCTGAAAACCGCAGGAGATGCGGAAGATCTTCTGGACATGTCAGAGGATAATCTGAAGCAGCTGAGGGAAGACTCTGCACTGGCTGATGAAGATACACTGATGCGCTATATCCGTGTCCTTTCGGAACTGTCGGGGCAGATCCGTTTTGCCGGTCAGAAAAGAGTGCTGGTGGAGCTGGCGCTGATCCGCCTGACCAGACCCCAGATGGAACAGAATCTGGATTCCGTGGTGGAACGTCTGAACCGGATCGAAAAGCAGCTGGAAGAGGGCGTGCCGGCTGCCGGTGCTCTGATATCCGCGGGAATGATTTCCGGGGTGCAGGAATCAGGGAGTGCTGCCAACATGCCGGGAAATACGCCGGCGGCGGAAGGCGGGGAACAGAACAGTGCTCTGCCTGAGCCGAAAACCGTGACGCTTCCCAGGGCACAGCTGGAAGATCTGAATCTCATCAGAAACGAGTGGGGAAAAATCATAAAGGCACTGGGGATGTCCATCCGCCCCAGTTTCCGGGAAACCGTGGTGGAACCGGCCGGAGACAGCTGTCTCTGCATTGTATTTCAGGATTCCATGAATTTTACCATGGGGAGCCGGGCCAGCATTCTGGGAGACCTGGAACGTTATGTGGAACAGACCTATGGAAAATCCATATATTTCAAGGCCAGGCTCAGAGAAACAGGAGAACGGATGGACAAGAACTACATCAGTGACGAAGAACTGAAAGAAAATATCCATATGGATGTCATAATAGAAGAATAGAATATAAAGAAACAATGGATTTCAGGAGGATTACACCATGGCTAGACGTGGCGGTTTTCCAGGCGGAATGCCTGGCAATATGACAAATCTTATGAAACAGGCGCAGCGTATGCAGCGCCAGATGGAAGAAAAGACCAGAGAGCTGGAGGAGAAAGAGTATACAGCGGCTTCCGGAGGCGGAGCCGTGACTGTCACGGTTTCCGGTAAGAAGGAAGTCCTTTCCGTCAAGATTTCTCCGGATGCAGTGGATCCCGATGATGTGGAAATGCTGGAAGATCTGATTGTGGCTGCCGTCAACGAAGCATTCCATAAAATGGAAGAAGAGAGCAGCGCTGTCATGGCGGAACTCACAGGCGGACTGGGA
>OGGQ01000134.1_pt1 | contig 99014 bp, 89 predicted proteins | sample 1571191 | NCBI WGS metagenome assembly OGGQ01 (sample SAMEA2582061, study PRJEB24529) | metagenome | biome: Human gut stool | place: China | collected 2011
CATACCGCGTAACCGCGGTATGGCGCGCCGTTTGTTTTTCCCGAGCGTTCATTAAAAAATTACGTCAAAAATGCTCTTCCGCGGCGGACCTGTCTACGATCGGGCGCCGCTTTGGTCGGCGGGAGAGTCGGCATTCTGCGCCTCGCCGCCGTTCGCGTCGGGGCCGCCCGTCTGCGTTTCGCCGGCGGCGGGTGCGGGTTCGGTTATAAGACTGCGATAAAATTCCGCTTGTGCGGTATATAAGTAAGGAATGATCCAAAAGGAGAGGATGCCGAGCGTCAGCAGGCACAGCAGAAACCATCCGATGAAACTGAAATGGAGGCAGAACAGCCGCCATTTATTCCCGCGCATCAGCTCCATCGAGCGTTTGCGCGCTTGGTTGGCGGGCAGCTGCGGGTCGTCGCAGAGGATAAAATAACTCATCGAATAGGAATACGCCTTCACGATCCCGGGAACGATCAGCAATAAGGTCCACAAAAACGTGAATATGGCGATCAGCAGGTAGAGCGCAAGCGAAGAGCCGTAGTTTTTAAACCCGTCGAACAGCCGTTCGGTGCGCACGGGCTGACCGCGCGAAACCAGCAGCGCCATTCCGCTCAGCCCCAAGACGAACGCGCCCGCCAGCAGCAAAGTCGCTATCCAGCCGATGTAAATGTACGAAAGGAACCCGCACGCCGCCATGATCAGGCTGTAGATCAACGCCGCGATCGCCATCGTTCCCCATTTTCCGCGCAGCTTTTCCCATGCCGCATGCCTGAAATCTTTTGCTTTTAACATACTTTCTCCTTATAAAATATTATTCCTGCGCCGCAGCGCCTGCTGTCATTATAGTACGTTATTAACTTACTTGTCAAGTAATAACTTACTTTAAGTTTATAATATTTTTATGGAGAAAGTTACGAAGTTTCAGGAACGGTTCACCGAATGCCTGCAGTATTCGCATGTAAAGCAGGTGGATTTGGCCAAAGCGGCGAACGTTTCCAAGCAATGCGTTACCGATTACAAGAGGGGAAAGAGCGTGCCGAGCATCGATACGCTGTACCTCATCTGTAAATTTTTAGACGTGTCGGCCGATTATCTGTTGGGGCTGGAAGACTGAAAGCGGAGCCTTATAAACCGCGGGGGCAGGCGAACGCCTGCCCCCGCGCGCTTCGATCCGCGCGTTCGCTGAAAAATTGGAGCGCCGTGCCCGCAGAACGAAGGGGAGCGGGCGGAGCGGTTTTATTCGCGCGCGGCCTGTCCGATCATATCCAAAAAATAACGGTGCACCGAAAGGTCTTCGTTCAGTTCGGGGTGAAAGGCGGTAACCAGCTGGTTTTTCTGCCGCGCGGCAACGATGCGTCCGCCGCATTCCGCCAAAACCTGTGCGCTCCCCGAAACGCTTTGAATGTAGGGGGCGCGGATAAACGTCATGGGTATTTTTCCGATGCCTTTAAAGTCGCTCTCCGCAAAAAAGCTGCCGAGCTGGCGGCCGTATGCGTTGCGCACGGCAGAAATATCCATCGTACGAAAATACGCGCGGCTGTCGTTTGCCGTCTCTTTCGCAAGCAGCAAAAGCCCCGCGCAGGTCCCGAACACGGGCAGGCCGCTCGCAATGCGCGCTTTCAATTCCCCGAACATTCCGAGTTCGCGGAGCAGTTTTCCCTGTACGGTGCTCTCGCCTCCGGGCAGGATCAGCCCGTCGAACGCGCGCGAAAGGTCGCTTTTTCGGCGCAGTTCGCAGAAAGAAGCGCCCGGCCGCGCGAGCGCGCGCTCATGTTCGGCAAATGCGCCCTGTACGGCAAGGACGGCGACGGTCATCTTCCCCGCTCCGCCATTAAGATTTGTATCTCCTGTTCGTTGATGCCGACCATCGCCTCGCCCAAATCCTCCGAAAGTTCTGCCAAAAGGTCCGCGTCCCGGAAGTTCGTTACCGCCTTCACGATGGCGGCCGCGCGCTTCGCGGGGTTGCCCGATTTGAAGATGCCCGAACCGACGAACACTCCCTCCGCGCCCAGCTGCATCATGAGCGCGGCGTCCGCAGGGGTCGCAATGCCGCCCGCGTGGGGTATATGGTGTTGCCCAAGCGCCTCGTCGCGCCCTTTTGCGAAAAGCTGGGGTTTTATTCCTGCTCGGTGCCCGCGTTCGAACAATATGTGCTCGCCGAACTCATCGAGCGCGGCGACTTCGAGCGCCACATCAACCGCGTGCGCCGTTCGCTGCGCCGCGCCTTGCCGAAAGGGGGCGCGTAACGCGCCGCCGTGTTTTCGGGCAAAAATTTTCGTCGGAATGCCTGCGGAGTTTGCCGCTTCGCGCCGCGTTTTGTTGCGCCGCGCTTTTGCGGGCGGGCGTCTGTCCGCGCTTGACTTTCCGCCCCGCGGCGGCTATAGTGTTTTTGCGGCGCGTGCCGCAGAGGAAAGAGAAATGCAAGAGTTCACGATACGCGCGTGCGGCGAAGAGGATGCCGAAGCACTCGCAAAGCTCGGCGGGCAGACGTTCCGCGAAACGTTTGCCGCCGTCAATACGGAAGAAGATATGCGGCGGTACGTCGAAAACAATTTTTCCGCACGGGCGCTCGCGGCGGAACTGAAAAACCCGCTTTCGCGCTTTTTCGTCGCGGAATCGGGCGGCGCGGCGGTCGCCTATATGAAGATGAATTTCGGGGCGGCGCAGACGGAACGGGTGTCCGAAAACGCGGCGGAAGTGCAGCGCCTGTACGTCGCCGCGGCGTGCAAAGGGCGGGGGATCGGCACCCGCCTGCTGTCGCTCGCGGGATCCTGCGCCAAAGAGGCGGGCGCTTCCGTCCTCTGGCTGGGCGTTTGGGAGAATAACTTTGCCGCCCGAAAGTTTTACGAAAAACTCGGCTTTTCCCGCGTCGGCGCGCATACGTTCGTTCTCGGAGGGGACGCGCAGACCGATCTTATCATGCAAAAAAATTTATAGAGCGTGCGGATGTCTGCTTCGCACCTTTATCCATCGACCGTACGGTCGGCGCGGCTGTTTCGGCCGCGTTTTTTGTACTCGGCTCATGCAGGGCAAAAATGTTTCACGGCAAAAACCCTTCTTTTATCTTTTTTGTGTTTCGACAAATTTATACTTGATAATTTCCGAATATTTTGATACAATTAAAAGAAATATATATCGGAAAATTCAGCACTATCGGAGAAAAGATCTTATGGAAAGGACTTGCATTCGTCAACTGTACGCAGACTCGCAGTCATTCGGCGGCAAAATCATAACCGTCATGGGCTGGGCGCGGACGATCCGCGATTCGAAGGCGTTCGGCTTTATCGAACTCAACGACGGCAGCTGCTTCAAGAACTGTCAGATCGTGTTTGAGCGCGAAACGCTCGCCAATTATGACGAGATCGCCCGCCAGAACGTAGGGGCGAGCCTCGTCGTGTCGGGCGAAGTCGTCCTGACGCCCGAAAACAGGCAGCCGTTCGAGATCAAAGCCAAGGAGATCTCGGTCATGGGGGCGTCTTCCCCCGAGTATCCGCTGCAGAAAAAGCGTCACTCGATGGAATTCCTGCGCGAGATCGCCTATCTGCGCCCGCGCACGAACACCTTCGGCGCCGTGTTCAAGATCCGCAGCGAGGCGGCCTATGCCATCCACAAATTTTTCAACGAGCGCGGCTTCGTCTACGTGCATACCCCCATCATAACGGGCAGCGACTGCGAGGGCGCGGGCGCGATGTTCCAGGTAACCACGCTCGACGTGGACAAGATCAAGGGCGAAGTCGATTATAAAAAAGACTTTTTCGGCAAGCGCTCCTCGCTCACCGTATCCGGCCAGCTGAACGCCGAAACGTTCGCCATGGCTTTTTCGAACGTGTATACGTTCGGTCCCACTTTCCGCGCCGAGCGCTCCAACACCACCCGCCACGCGGCGGAGTTCTGGATGATCGAGCCGGAAATGTCCTTCTGCGACCTCGCGGGGGATATGGACGTGGCGGAAGCGATGGTCAAGTACGTCATCTCGTACGTGCAGGAAAGCTGCAAAGACGAGCTCGCGTTCCTGAACAGCTTTGTCGATAAGGGGCTCGCGGAACGCCTGAACAACGTCCTGCAAAGCGAATTTGTCCGCCTGCCGTACACCGATGCGATCGGGATCTTGGAAAAGGTAAAGGATAAATTCGAATTTCCCGTCTATTGGGGGTGCGATCTGCAAAGCGAACACGAGCGCTACCTCACCGAACAGCACTTCAAAAAGCCGGTGTTCCTCATCGATTATCCCAAAGAGATCAAGGCCTTCTATATGCGCCTGAACGACGACGGCAAAACGGTCGCCGCCTGCGATCTCCTCGTTCCCGGCATCGGCGAACTAATCGGCGGCTCGCAGAGGGAAGAGCGCGAAGAGGTCCTCCTTTCCCGCATGAAAGAGCTGGGGCTGAAAGAGGAAGATTACTGGTGGTATATCAACCTCCGCCGTTACGGCGGCACGGTGCACGCGGGCTTCGGCATGGGATTCGAGCGCATGGTCATGTACCTGACGGGCATTTCCAACATCCGCGACGTGCTTCCCTTCCCGCGCACGGTGGGGAACCTGGAGTATTAAAAGTTTCACGCAAAAAGTTTTAAGCCGATAAAATCTTTTTCCGTGAGTTTGCGGGCTCTGCCCTCATGCCACGTCGCAACAAGGCGACGGAGGGCAGGCGGCTCGCTCTGTTTGCCGCCACGCCCTCGTACACTTGTTGCTCCTTATCCCCAAAAATCTCACACCGCTTCGCGCGTTGCGATTTTCGGGGACCCCGTTATTCTTAAGGGCACACCAAAATACGCGCGGCGCATTCACCCGCTGTGCGAGGGCGTAGCCCGCTGCCCTGCCGAGGGTTCCCGTTTACGGGAAACGGCAGATGTCGCAAGTATGCGACAAATTGAGTGCGCTAATCCAAAACAGCGGTTTCGGGACGCGTGATCGCGATAATTATTAAAATAACAACTTGCAATTGCATTTGCCCCCGATATGCCGAAGGGCAAATGCGGAAAGAGTGAATTTGCACGGCGCTCTATAACAGGAGAGCCCTAAAAAGAGAAAACACGGGCGGTTCGCCGGCGAAGCGGGCGTGTCCGCGGGTTTTCTCTGAAACAAAGCGAATCGCCGCATCTCTTTTGCGAGATTCGCGCGAAGGAGGATTTTCATGATAAAAATCGTAGTAGACGCGATGGGCGGCGACAACGCCCCGCAGGAGATCGTAAAGGGTGCGCTCGCGGCGCTCGAACAGGATAAGGCGCTCAAAGTCGTCCTCACGGGCGACGAGGGCAAGATCAAAAACAGCCTTTCCGGGCAGAAATACGACGCGTCCCGTCTGGAGATCGTGCACTGCACGGAGGTCATCACCAACGACGACGCGCCCACCGTGGCGATCCGTCAGAAAAAGGATTCCTCCCTGGTCGTGGCGCTGAAAATACTCAAAGAAGACGAAGAGGCAAAAGGTTTCGTCTCCGCGGGCTCCACGGGCGCGGTCCTCACGGGCGCGCTGCTGCGCGTCGGCCGCATCCGCGGCATTTCCCGCCCCGCGGTATGCCCCGCTCTGCCCACGGCGAAAGGCGGAAAAGTCCTCATCATCGACGCGGGCGCGAACGCCGAATGCAAGCCCGTCAACCTCGCGCATTTCGCGATCATGGGCACGGCGTACGCAAAGGCGGCGGGCGTTGAAAATCCGCGCGTGGGACTGGTAACCAACGGCACCGAAGACCATAAGGGCGACCCTCTGCACCAGGAATCGTACAAACTTTTAAAGACGCTCAAAGACATCAATTTCGTCGGCAACGTCGAGGGGCGCGATATCATGAGCGGCGACATCGACGTCGCCGTATGCGACGGTTTTTCGGGCAACATCGCCCTGAAAACGGCGGAAGGCACGGCGCTCGCGGTGATGAGCGTCATCAAACAGAACATCAAGGCTTCGTTCCGGGCCAAGCTCGGCTATGCGCTCTTCATGGGCGGGGCCTTCAAAAAGATCAAAAAGGTGCTCGATTACAGCAAATACGGCGGTGCCGTGCTTTTGGGGATCGAAAAGGTGGTCGTCAAATCGCACGGTTCGAGCAAGGCGGAATCCGTCTGTGCGTCCATTCTGCAGGCGCGCGACGCCGCGGCGAGCAGCCTTACGGAGAGGATAAAGACCATGCTCGAAGGGGTCGATCTGGAGGTGGGCGGTGAACTTTGACGCCGCCGCCGTCGAGCGGAAGATCGGTTACTCCTTCCGCGATAAACGGCTGCTCGAAACCTGTTTTACCCATTCTTCGTACGCCAACGCGCACGGGGGAGAAAGCAACGAGCGGCTCGAATTTCTGGGCGACGCGCTCCTGGGCGCGATCGTCGCCGAATCCTTATACCGCGCGGGCGGCCGCACGGAAGGGGAAATGACTTCCCTGCGCATCCGTCTCGTGTCGGCAAAGCCCCTCGAAAGCGCCGTCCGCGCCGCGGGGCTGGATTCTTTTCTGCGCGTTTACGGTTCGCGCACCGCGGGCGAAAAGGCCGTTTCCAGCCTGTTCGAAGCGCTCGTCGCCGCGATTTATCTCGACGGCGGCGTCGACGCCGCGCGCGCGTTCGTCAACCGCACGCTCCCGTCGTACGCCGATGCGGAGCCGAATTATAAAGGAGATCTGCAGGAATATCTGCAGTCCTTGGGCCTGCCGCGGGCGGTATACGCCGTCCTGTCGCAGTCGGGCGAGGCGCACGCGCCCCGCTTTACCGTTCGCGCGGAAGGGGGCGGCCGCAGCGCCGTCGGCGAAGGGGGCAGCGTCCGCGAGGCGGAAAAGCGCGTGGCCCGCATTTTATTGGAACAACTCAAACAAAACAGGGGAGAATAACGCTTTGAATTTCAAAAAGGTCGAACTCAACGGTTTTAAATCCTTTGCGGATAAGACCGAGATCAAATTCGATAACGGCGTAACGTGCATCGTCGGCCCCAACGGCTGCGGCAAGAGCAACGTCGCCGATTCCATCCGCTGGGTATTCGGCGAACAGTCCGCCAAAACGATGCGCGGCTCGAACATGCAGGACGTCATTTTCGGCGGCACGCAGACGCGCAAAAGCCAGTCTTTCTGCGAAGTAACGCTCACGTTCGACAACTCGACGCACATGTTTGCCGATCTCGATTACGAGGAGGTCGCGTTCACGCGCCGCCTGTTCCGCAGCGGAGAGAGCGAATACCTGATCAACAAACAGCCCTGCCGCATGAAGGACATCGTCGACCGCCTGCACGCCGTCGGCCTGGGCAAAGAGGGGTATTCCATTATCGGGCAGGGCAAGATCGAGCAGATCATGAACGCCAAGCCCGAAGACCGCCGCGCCATTTTCGAAGAGGCGACGGGCATCATCATGTTCAAATCGCGCAAACAGGATATCGAGCGCCGGCTCTCCAATTCCTACACCAACCTCAACATCTTTTTGCAGAGGATGGGCGAAGTCGAGCACATGCTCGCGCCTCTCGCGCGCCAGGCGGAAAAGACGAAGAAGTACCGCGAACTGTACGAAGATCTCAAAAACAACGAGATCAACCTCTACATATATAAACACGACAATGCCGAAAGCGCCCGCGCGAGCATCAACGCCGTCATCGAACGGGTGCAGCGCGGCATCGACGAGGCGCGCGGCGAGTCGGAGCGGCTGGAAGAGAAGTACGCGCAGGACCGCCGAAGGGCGGCGCAGGCGGACGAACAGCTGCAGCAGCTCAACGAGCAGATCCTCAAATACACCGTCGACCTGCAGAAAAAGGAGGGCGACGCCAACGTCATCCGCGAGCGCATTTCTTTCTTTAAAGAGCAGCGCAATTCGGAAGAGAAGGCCGTTTCCGACGGCGAAGAGCGCATCGCGGCCATCGGCGGCGAGCTGGAAACGGCGCAGTCGTCCGCGGCCGGGTACGATAAAAAGATCGCCGAAGCGCAGAAGGAGAGCGGCGTCCTCGCCGGGGAGATCGCCGAACTGTCGGAAAAACTTTCCGAATACGAGGCATGGAGCGACGAAACGCAGAGGAGCGTCATCGACACCATCGAAAACCTCTCCGAGATCCGCCAGAACATCGGCACGCTGTCCGCGAAAAAAGAGGCGGTGGAAGAGCGCATTTCCGAGATCGCCGCGGCGGCGGAGCGCGTCAAATCCGAACTTGCGGCCGACGAAAAGTCGCTCGCCGAATGCGAGGATTGGTACGAGGAAGTCGTCGAATACGTCTCGCGCGAAAAGGAGACGAAGGGCACCAAAGAGGACGAGATCCTGCGCCTGAACTCCCGCGAAGACGAAGTGAGCGAAGCCCTCTTCCAATGCAACGCCCGCATATCCGCGCTGGAAGACCGCAAGCGCTTTTATCAGAACGTAAAGGACGAATTCGAAGGCTATAAATTTTCCGTCAAAAAACTGATGGGAGACGCGCGCCGGAATCCCGAGATCGCCAAGCGCGTCAAGGGCGTCATCGCCGATATCGTCAAGTGCGACGAACAGTACGAAGTCGCCATCGAAACGGCGTTCGGCGGCGCCATGCAGAACATCGTAACGGCCACGTCGGACGACGCGCGCAAACTGATCGAGTACTTAAAGCAGACGAAGGGCGGCCAGGTTACCTTCCTGCCCGTAGCCTCGCTCAAGCCCCACTACGAAACGGAATACACCCGCCGCGCGCTCAAAGAAAGGGGCGCGGTCGGCCTCGCGAACGAGCTTGTCCGCTACGACAAATATTACGATAACGTCATTTATAATCTCATCGGCAACACGCTTGTGGCGGATAATATCGCCAACGCTACCGAGATTTCCAAAAAATATCCGCATGCCTTCCGCATCGTAACGCTGGACGGAGACGTCATCTCCACGAGCGGCTCGATGACGGGCGGTTCCCGCCGCGAAAACAGCGGCGGGCTCCTCGCCAACGAACGCAAGATCGAGCAGACGCAGTCGGATATCGCCGCGGCGCAAAAGGAAAAGGCCGCGCTGACGGAAAAGCGCGCCGCCCTCGAAGGGGAACGGCAAAAGGCGGCGGACGAACTGGAAACGCTGCGCGAAAGTTTTCAGGAAGCGCGCAGCAAGATCGCCGCGCTCTCCGAAAAGCGCGAAACGCTGCGCGCAAAGTGCGAAGAGGGGCGCAAAAACCTCAAAATGCAGGAAGACACCCTCGCCGTGCTGTACGAGCGCATGCGCGGCATAGACAGCGAATTTTCCACCTCCTCCCAAGGCGAAGAGAAGATCGCCCGCATGAAGAGCGACGCGCAGAGCGACGCGGACCGCCGCAAGGAAGAGTACGATAAGCTCAAATCCGAACTGGGCGAGCGCAACCTGCGGCAAAACGTCCTGCAGGTATACGTCGCGCAATACCGCGCGGCAATGGAAGCGGACCGCAACGACGCCGCGCGCCTCACCCGCGAACGGGAAGAGCTGGAAAAGCGGGTCGCGGAAGCGCGGCAGAACATCGAAAACATCGCCGCGACCATCGTCGATCTCGAGGACATGGCCGAAAAGGCGGCGCTCACCCCGCAGCAGAGGGAAGAGCTCAACGCCCTGCGCGCGGAAAAAGAGGCGCGGCAGCGGGAAAAAGAACGTCTCAACGCCGAAATCGAGGGGGTCATGGGCAAAACGCGCGCTTTGAACGAGCGGGTCGAATCCCTCTCCGAAGAGCGGCACCGCCAGGAGATCGAGCTGACCAAGATCGATTCCGAACTGGAAAATCTGCAGGCGCGCATCGACGAAGAGTATCAGGAAACGTACGAAAGCTGCCTCGCCTATAAAGACGAATCGTTCGACGCGAAAGCGGGGCAGACGGCGGTCAACCGTTTGAAACGCGAGATCAACGCCCTCGGCGCGATCAACCACAACGCGCTGGAAGAGTACGAAACGCTCAACGCCCAGTACGAAGAGATGACCGCCCAGCGCGACGACGTGCAGAAGGGCATCGACGATACGACGGCCGCGCTCGAAGAGCTCAAGGGCGAAATGCAGAAGCAGTTCGACGAGGGCTTCAACCAGATCAACGAAAACTTCAAAAAACTGTTTAAAGAGCTGTTCGGCGGCGGCCGCGCGGAATTGCAGATGGATTATTCCGAATGCGACGATCCTCTGTCCGCGGGCGTGGAGATCGTGGCCTGCCCTCCCGGCAAAAAGCTGACGAAAATTTCCCTGTTGTCGGGCGGCGAGCGCGCGCTCACGGCGATCGCCATTCTGTTCGCGATCCTGATGCTCCGCCCCATGCCTTTCTGCGTGCTCGACGAGATCGAGGCCGCGCTCGACGAGGCGAACGTCGATAAATTTGCGCAGTTCTTAAAGAAATTCGCAAAAGAGACGCAGTTCATCGTCATCACCCACCGCAAGCCGACCATGGAAAAGGCAGACAGCCTGTTCGGCGTTACGATGGAAGAAAAGGGGGTCTCCAAAATCGTTTCCGTCAAACTTTCCGAGGTCGAGTCGCGCCTGGGCGGCGATACGGTAAACTGAAAAAGCAAAATTCTCGGCGGGCCGTCCGCGGCTTTCCGGGGTGGCGGAGAAGGAGCCCCCCTGCAAGAAGGCAGGGTAAAACAAAAAGCCGCGGCGTGCCGCGGCGCTGAAAAATCTGGCACATACGTTTGCCCGCGGCAAGGCGGCATGTTATACTGGAAAGGGATCCTGGGGGCGTCCGGCCTTTTACGGAAGAAAAAAAGCGTCATCCGCGCTTGCGCGCCGCGCAAAAAACGTTTATAATAAAATTGCAGTGAGAATACGCGAGTGCGCAGCGCGAGCGCAGTCGCAATGCAATTTTATTATAAAAAGAGGGGATTTTCCCTCATTCGTGCGCTTTTCAGAAAAATTTTTCTTATCTGCATGCGGAGCCGTTTGCCCGAAAGGGGCTGCGAGAGCGCAATTTTACATGAGGTAATTTTTTATGGGTATTTTCGGCAAGATCATCGGAGCGCTGAAAAAGACGAGGGATAACATTTCTTCCAAACTTACCGCCCTGTTTGCCAAGGGGCTCGGCGACGATTTTTACGACGAATTGGAAGAAATTCTCATTTCCGCCGATATTTCCGTCGTTACCGCGGAAGACATCGTCGAACAGATCCGCGAAGAGGCGAAAAAGGAAAAGCTCAGGGATAAAGAATACGTCGTCGATTTGCTCAAAGACGTCATCGAAGATACCCTCTGCGAAGCGGAAGTGCCCGAAATCGAATATCCCGCCGTGATCATGCTCGTAGGCGTGAACGGGGTGGGGAAAACGACGACCATCGGCAAACTGGCCAATTATTTCGTAAAAGAAAAAAAGAGCGTTACCGTCGCCGCGGCGGATACTTTCCGCGCGGCCGCGGCCGATCAGCTGTCCGTCTGGGCAGACAGGGCCAAGGTCCGCATCGTCAAGCACGAAGAGGGGAGCGACCCTTCCGCCGTCGTGTTCGACGCCGTCTCTTCCGCCAAGGCGAAGAAGACAGACGTGGTCATCGTCGATACGGCGGGCCGCCTGCACGTGAAGGCAAATTTGATGGAAGAGCTGAAAAAGATGGACCGCGTCGTCTCGCGGGACTATCCCGAAGCGCATTTTTATAAATTTTTGGTGCTGGACGCCACGACGGGGCAAAACGCCCTTTCGCAGGCGCGCCTGTTCGACGAGGCTGTCGACCTCGACGGCATCGTCCTGACCAAGCTGGACGGGACGGCCAAGGGCGGGTTCGTCGTGTCGCTGTGCGGCGAACTGAAAATCCCCGTGGTGTTCGTCGGCACGGGCGAAAAGATCGACGATCTGCAGCTGTTCGACGCGGAAGAGTTCACCGAGGGCATTATCTGATAATCGATCGGTCAGCGGAGAGAGCATGGGATTTGATTCGGGGCGGGGATTTACTCCAAAGGCAGCCGGGCTCTCATCCGAAAGCTGGAAGGCAAGTCCGGCCGCACGGCATGATAAATGCGCAAGTGCGTGCAAAAATTCGACAGGCCTGCCCGATTTCGCTATAATAGAAATATGAAAGATTTAAAATATCTGCAGCTGTTCGACGCGTACGGCCCGCTTCTTACCGAGCACCAGCGCGAACTGTGCGAATTGTACTATATGTGCGATCTGTCGCTCACCGAGATCGCCGAACAGAAGGGTATTTCCAAACAGAGCGTTTCGGATACCCTCGCCAAAAGCCGCATCGTGCTCGATGAGTACGAAGAAAAACTGCACAGCGTGTACACGGCGCAAAATACGGCGCGCGCGGCAGAGCGGCTCGCCTCGTTTGCCGAAAAACACCCCGAATTTGCCGAAGAGATCGGCGCAATTTTGGCGATTCTGAAAAGAGATTAAGCGGGCTTATTTAGGGGGATATATGAAAGGAGAAAATCGGAAGCGCATTTTTGCAAGAAAAAATGCATTGTTCGCGTTGATTCCCGGGGCCGGATTTTTCCTTATATTGCTTGCGTCGCTCATTTTTTCGGTGCTGTCGGTGCCGAACAGAGTTGCGGAAGCCTGCCTTTCGGCGGCGATTTTTGTCTTTCTCGCGTGGCTGATTTTTGGCATCTGCTATCTTTCTCTGCGCGGCAAAAGCGGAAAAAAGAAGGTTTTCGGAATCGCGCTCGTCGCTATTATGTGCACTCTGTTGGCCTGTTGTATAGCGCTGACGGTTTGGAATAATGCTGTATACGCTCAAATCGAACAGCTGCGGGCGATATCGGGGAACAGCGGATGGTCTGCCGCAACGGCGGAAGAGCTATCGCGCGCCGAAACGCTTTATGAAACTTTGCTGAGCACGATATCTTTACTTTATATGGCAAGTATGTTCGTTGTGCTTATCGGCGGGGCATTCCTGCGGGATTGGCGATGCGGAGAAGATGATAACCCGCTGCAAGAGGATATCAAGCGAAGCGATCATCTGCAATGACCTTTTTTGGAAAGGAGATTTTTTATGGCTGTATTTTCATCTCTCTCGGAGAGGCTCAATCATATATTTTCCAAACTCACCAAGCACGGGCGGCTTACCGAGCTGGAAATCAAGGGGGCGATGCGCGAAGTGCGCGTGGCTCTGCTCGAAGCGGACGTCAATATTTTCGTGGCGAAAAAATTTATCGCCGACGTTTCCGAAAAGGCGGTCGGGCAGGAAATTTTAAAGAGCCTCAACCCCGCTCAGCAGGTTATCAAGATCGTAAACGACGAGCTGATCGCGCTGATGGGTTCTACCAATGCCAAGCTCAATATAGCGGATAAACCGCCTACGGTGATCATGATGTGCGGCCTGCAGGGCGCGGGTAAAACCACGCTTTGCGGAAAGCTGGCGCATCTGCTCAAAAAGCAGGGCAAAAAGCCGTTGCTCGTCGCCGGGGATATCTATCGCCCCGCGGCGATCAACCAGCTGCAGGTGGTCGGGGGAAAAGCTGGCGCGGAAGTGTTCGAAAAGGGCACGCAAAACCCCGTAAAAACGGCGAAGCAGGGCATCGAATACGCGCGCTCGATGGGATACGATACCGTCATCATCGATACCGCGGGGCGCCTGCACATCGACGACGCGCTCATGCAGGAGCTGGAAAACATCAAAAACGAAGTGCACCCGAACGAGATTTTGCTCACCGTCGATTCCATGACGGGGCAGGACGCGGTGAACGTCGCCGAAACGTTCAACAAACGGCTGGACGTTACGGGTGTTATCCTGACCAAGCTGGACGGCGATACGCGCGGCGGCGCCTGCCTCTCCATCAAGGCGGTAACGGGCAAGCCCATCAAATATATCGGCGTGGGCGAAAAGCTCGGCGATCTCGAGCCGTTTTATCCCGATCGGATGGCTTCGCGCATCCTCGGCATGGGCGACGTGCTCTCCCTCATCGAAAAGGCGCAGGAAGCGGTTACCGAAGAACAGGCGAAAAAGATGGAGAAAAAGCTCCGCGAAGCCTCTTTTACGCTGGAAGATTACCTCGAACAGTTCGAATCGCTCAAAAAAATGGGCGGCATCGCGTCGGTAATGGGCATGATGCCCGGCATGAGCAAGCTGAAAATAAAAGAGAGCGATTTCGACGAGCGGAAAATCGAAAAGGTCAAAGCGATGATCCTTTCCATGACGAAAAAGGAGCGCGAAAAGCCGGAGATCATCAACTCGTCGCGCAAAAAGCGCATCGCCGCCGGGTCCGGCACCACCGTGCAGGACATCAACCAGCTTTTAAAACAATTCGAACAGACCAAACTGATGATGAAACAATTCAAAAACGGCAAACGCCTGCCGTTCATGCGGTAAAAGCAGAGCTCCCGCCGGGAGCCGCAGTTCTCATAGAGAATTTTATCGCGGTGAAAGAAGTACAGCGCACTGAACCTTGCGAGCAAGGCAGTGCGCTTTTGTCAATAAAATAATTGGAAGATAACCGGATAATTTTGCGGTTGTGCCGAAAACTATGCAAAATCATTTATTATAGTTTTGGGAAGTGTTGTCGGAGCATTGTCGGTATTGGATGTTTGTTCGATAATAGTTTTTTTACGGCGAAAGGAAAATAAATTATAAATGATCGACCAACAAACCTTTGGGGGGCAGCCGTTAACGGCTGCCCCCCAAAGGTTTATGAAGTTTGATGAATCAGGTTTTCGGGATATAGATCTTCAGCGCGGCGCGCGCGGCTTCTTCCTGCCCGGTCAAAACGGGCAATCCGATTTTCGAAATGTTGAAAGCCCTGTATTGCAGACCGTGCCACCATTCTTCGGTTACGATCGTCATCTGTTTGGAGGTGTTGCCGGGGCGCGACGTCTGCTTTTCGTCTTCGGCCCACGCTTCGGGGCGGTACTGCCATCCTTCTTCCAGTACGATCACGCTGCCCACGGGAAGAGTATCTTTGGTAAAGCGCGTTTTGCTTGCAAAAAACTTGGAACTGAGCGCCGCATTGTTGGTGATAGGGGTGTTGAAATTGGTCGCGAGTGTCGAATCGTAGAACCCGCCCGTCAGTTCGAGGTCGACGAGTTCGTAATCGTTTTCCAGGTCGGGTTCGCTCTTTTCGACGTACAGATCCTCGGGTACATACAGCTTCAGTGCGCTTTTCACAGTCGCTTCGACTTCGCCTTCCAGCGACGGGTTGCCCGATTTTGCGAGGTTAAAGGCGCGGTAGATGTAGTCGCCCCACCATTCTTCGGTAACGTCAACGCGGTAAATGCTGACAAGCCCGGGGCGCGAAGACTGCGGCGCGTTGGAAGTCCAGCCTTCGGGGCGGTATTGCCAGCCGTCTTCCACGAAGATCACGCTTCCGACGGGAAGATCTGCTTTCGTGAGGCGCTCGGTTACGTAAAACTGTTTGCTGTTCGCGGCGTTTTCGATCAGGATATCGTATTGCTTCTTATCCTGCGAATTGTAGTAGGCGAAGGGGGTGAAGCCGGGGTCGATCAGCACATATCCTTCCGGATCAAATACGGGCCTTTCCGCGTACGCTGACGCGGTCACGGCAAAGGGTTCCGCAATTGCGTTTTCCGCAGCTTCGATCGCGACGTTGCGATAGTCCTCGTTCACGTTTGCAGGCGCATAGGCGATGTTTTCGACCGACAGTCCCGTCAGCGTGCGGATGAGCGTGAGACCTGCAATATATCTGCCGAGGTCGTAAGTGAGGTGATAGCCGTCCCGCGTGAGCGCGTCTCCGACGAAGGAAGTCCTTGCGTTTTGGATCGCAGTGCCGCACGGGATCACTTTGGAAAAGCTGTCGTTCGGGCAGATCTTGTTTTGCACGGTCTGAACGATCATTTGATACATCGTCATCTGGTCGTTGTTATAATTGGGGAATGCGGAGTGCGTGCTGTCTTTCTGGTATGCCCAGGTCATATTCCAAACCAGTTGCGTATGGGCTCCGGAGGGCAATTTTTCTTTAACGTAATCCGCAAGCGGCTGCAATGCAGAATATGTGTTTTCCATGCCGCTGTCCGGGCTGGCCTGCTGCAGCGAAATAAAATCCCAATCCGTCAAGGCGATCGCGTCGCTCATTTTAAAATTCGGTTCCGTATTCCATGTTCCGTCTATGTTGATGCGGAATTCATAAGCGGGCGCGTCGTTTTGGGCGTTGGAGTAATGCGTATCCAAAGAACATCCTCCGATATACAGATTTCCCAAGAATATTTCTTGAATGCCGAGACTGTCGGCAATCTGCCAAGCGTATTCCATCGTGTCGTCGGAAAAGCTGTTCCCGATCGTCAGGATGGATAACGTGCCGTCGTCGTCCCAGGAATAAACGGGCTGCAGCTGTTCCGCTACGGAAACGGAATAGGTTGCGGAAATATCGTAACCGTTCAGTTTTACCGCAATCGTGTACGTTCCCGCTTTGTCTTTATCGTAGTTTGAAGAGTCGCAGGTATATTCGCTCTTTTGCGCGGTGCGCTGCGTGTCGTCGGACATGGTTACGGTAACGGTCAGCCCCTCGCTCGTGAATTCTTCGCCGAAGGCAAAAGCTGTTTTCATGCCGCTGAGCGCGATGCTTTCGGGTACCGCTTGTTCCTCCTGATTTTTGCCCGGTTCCTCATCGTCCGTTTGCGGCGGCGTATCGGCGCATCCCGCGAATGCGAACGCGCACATCGCGAAGATCACAACCAGCAGACAAAGGATCGATCTTATTTTTTTCATGTTTTCCTCCTCATTGTACTTTTTCGGCTTGACTTGCCTTTATGCTATGATTATAATTGAAAATATAGATTTATTCAATAGAATTTTTAAACTAAAAATTCGTATATTTAAACCTAAGAGGCGGGAAAAACATGGCTGTGATCAAGATGAAGTATTCAATTTATGAAGGGGAAACGGATACGCTCCATTTTTTGGCGGTGCCGCAGGATAAAAAACTGTTTTATTACGCGACGAGCGCCGGGCGCGAAAGCTTGAAGAGCGATTATTTTATGGAGAGGGAAGACATCAATATTTATATGATCAATTACGTCGTGCGCGGCAGGGGAACGCTTCGCGTGGGCGAACGGGCTTTTGAGCTGCGGCAGGGAGACCTGTGCTTTTTACACCTCGCCGAACATTCGATCTTTTTCCCCGCGGAAGATAAAATGGAGATCGTCTATTTTCATGTGCTCGGCGGGCAGACGCAGGAGATATACAGCGCTTTTATCGAAAGAGGGGATTATGTTCTCCATGACGTACCGGAAAAATTGATGACAGACTGCTTCGAAAAATTTTCCGCGGCCGTGGGGGAGCCGGGCGGATTTTACGAACAGTCTCGCATCCTCTATTTTTTGCTGACGGAAATATTGCGGCTGCGTGACCAAAAGCCGCTGCAGAAATATCCGAAATTGATCGACGAAGTGCTGTGCTACATACTGTACAAATGTCCTCCGCCTTCGCCGACCGATGTTGCGGAGCATTTCGGGTTCAGCCCCATATATCTGGAACGGCTGTTCAAGCGGCATGTGGGGGAAACGATGCGCTCGTATATACTTCGGCAGAAATATGCGTTTGCCTGCCGTTTTCTTGACGATACCGACTTTTCGGTCGAGGAAATCGCCCGTAAAGTAGGGTACGGCGACGCGAAAGGGCTGATCGTGCTGTTTGCGAAATTCGGAACGCTGACGCCGCTGGCGTACAGAAAACAGATCCGCGGCCGTTGAGAATGCCGGAAAAGAAGGCAAATTTTCCCGTGCGGCGGCAGACTTTCGAAATTTCCGCGCCTGTCAAGTAAAAATGCTTGACAGGCGCTTTTTTTTCGGGTATAATACCCGCGATATAAGGGCGCGGGGCACGGAAGCGCCGCGCAAAAAATGTTTTTAAAGGAGCACAATCATGGCAGTAAAAATGAGACTTACGAGACTGGGCGATAAAAAATCTCCCTTTTATCGTATCGTTGTTGTAGACAGCAGAAAGGCCCGCGACGGAGAGTATATCGAAAAGATCGGGCATTACAACCCCACTTCGCAGCCCGAAGAGATCGTGATCAATGCGGATAAGGCGAAGGATTGGCTTTCGAAAGGCGTTCAGCCCACCGAAACGGTGAAAACTCTTCTCATCCGCGAAGGGATCCTCGAAAAGCCCGCGAAACTTTCGGCGCCCCGCACGAAGACCCGCAAGAAAAAGTAATTTGAGGGGAGGCGCGGAAAATGCTGGAACTCGTCAAATACGTCGTAGAGCAGTTCGCCGAATATAAAGACGCCATAGAATATCAGGAAAACGAAAAGGGAAATACGACCGAGATCGTCGTCCTTCTCGAAGAATCGGATATGGGCAAAGTGATCGGCAAACAGGGCAAGATCGCGAAGGCGCTGAGAACGCTGGTTCGCTGCGCTTCCGCCAAAGAAGGCAAAAAATACAACATCGAAATCAAAGAAAAAGCAAAAGCCGAATAATTCTTCGGCTTTTTTCTTAATTTTTACGGCGAACGGGCGGAGATCCGATGCCGAAAGCGGTGCGGGCGGCGGTGCGATCCGGCCCGTACGCGGCGGACCGGCGCTTTGACGGACGGCAGAAGAATCCCGCAAAGTTCGGCGCAAAGGAGGAACGGTTATGACTGATACCATTGTGATCGGCGAAATACTCAAGCCGCAGGGGATCCGCGGTGAGCTGAAGGTGAAACCGCTGCTCGACGATATTGCGGACATCAAGAGCTTTAAGCGCGTATTTATCGGAGGCAGGGAGTATAAAGTGTTGTCCGTGCGCACCGATTCTGCGGCGGCATACCTCGCTTTGAGCGGCATAGCCGACCGCAACGCGGCCGAATTGTTCCGGGGGAAGGAGGTCGAGGCGCTGCGGAGCGACGCCCCCCCGCTCGAAGAAGGACGGTACTATATCGTGGATATCGTGGGGTGTGCCGTCGTTACGGAATCGGGGGAACGCCTCGGCGAAATCGCGGACGTTCTGCCCGCGCATACGGATATTTATGTGATGAAGCGGGGCGAAAAGGAGTTTATGTTCCCGGCGGCGGAGGGCGTCGTATTGGGCGCCGATATCGATAAAAAAATCGTAACAGTGAGCGGCAAACGGATCAGCGAAGTTTTGGTGGAACAATGAAACGGGACAAGGGGGCTTTTCGGGTCGCGGGTAAAGGTGCAAAGGAACTCGGCCGCTGAGCGAATGTTTTTGTGCGAGAAAGAGCAGGAATAAACCATGAAAATCGATATTTTGACGCTGTTTCCCGAGATGTTTGCGCCCATGCGGGCGAGCATTTTGGGAAGGGCGCAGAAAGAAAATAAAATAGAGATCAACGTCGTCAATATCCGCGATTATACCGAGGACAAGCATTTAAAGTGCGACGATTACCCCTTCGGCGGCGGTGCGGGCATGGTGATGACGGCGCAGCCCATAGGTTCGGCAATCGAGGCGCTCGACCCCGAACACAGGGCGCGGCGCATCTATATGTCTCCGAAAGGTGAGACGTTCCGCCAGCAGAAGGTGTTCGAACTTCTGAATTACGATCATCTCATCTTGCTGTGCGGGCATTACGAGGGGGTGGACCAGCGCGCCATCGACCTGTTCATCGACGAGGAGATCAGCATCGGCGATTACGTGCTGACGGGCGGCGAACTTCCCGCGATGGTCGTTGCCGACTGCCTTGCGCGGTACGTGGACGGGGTGATCAGCACTTCGTCTTTGGTGCAGGAGAGCTTTTCGGAAAATCGGCTGGAATATCCGCAGTACACCCGCCCCGTGGAATACCGCGGCCTGACGGTGCCCGAGGTTCTGCGCAGCGGAAACCATGCGGAGATCGACAAGTGGCGGCGGGAGCAATCGGAAAAGCTCACGCGCGAAAAGCGGCCGGATTTAATTAGTTCGCAAAATTTGTTTTGAGCTGACAAAACAAAATGGGCGAGAAATACAGAGGTTTTATGAAACACATTCAATGGTTCCCCGGCCACATGACGAAGGCGATGCGCATGATGGAAGAGAGCGTCGGCCTTGTGGACGGCGTGATCGTCGTGCTGGATGCGCGCGCGCCCGCGGCAACGTACAACCGAAATCTCGCAAAGCTGTTCGGAACGAAGCCCGCGCTGTATATCCTGAATAAGAGCGATCTGGCGGACGACAGAAAGACGGACGCTTTTCTTGCGGCGTTTGCGCGGAGAGGCTGTTTTGCGATGAAGTGTTCGGCGAATGCGCCGGGGGCGGCAAAACAGATCGGCGCGCGGTTTTCCGCCGTGCTGCGCGAAAAACTCGAGAGGGACGAAAAGCGCGGCGTTTCGCGGCCTTTGAAATGGATGGTCGCGGGGATCCCGAACACGGGCAAAAGTTCGGTCATCAACGCGCTCAGCGGGCAGAAACGCGCGGTTACGGGAGACAAGGCGGGCGTTACGCGCGGCAAGCAGTGGATCCGCTGCGAGGGCTTCGAGCTGTTGGATACTCCCGGTACGATGCCCCCGTCGTTTGAAAATCAGACGCTTGCGCGGCACCTCGCGTATATCGGCAGCATCAACGACGATATTTTGGATATGGACGACGTTGCTCTCGAACTGCTGCGCGAAATCTCGCTGACGTATCCGTCGTATTTGACCGATCGGTACGGGATCACGGACTTTTCTTCCCCGCTGGGAATGTACGAGGAAGTGTGCCGCCGCCGCGGTTTTATGCTGCGCGGCGGGGAATTCGATTACGAGCGCGGCGCGAAGGCGATCGTGGACGATTTCCGCAAAGGCAGAACGGGCAGGATCACTTTGGAGAGCGCGGAGGAGTATGCCGATCTGCTCCCGGAGGGGAAGCAATGAAGGGGGAAAGAGCGGATAAACTGGCGTTCGAGCGGGAGATGCTCGCGCTCGGCGCGGAGTACATAGCCGGGGTGGACGAAGCGGGCAGGGGTCCGCTTGCGGGCCCGGTGGTATGCGCGGCGGTGATCATGCCGCTCGGCGAAGGCGAGCTGATCGAGGGCGTCGACGACAGCAAAAAAATCAAGGAAAGCGAGCGCGAGCGGCTGGCGGCGCTGATACGCGAAAGGGCGGTCGCCTATAAAATCTGCGAGGCGGACAGCGAGACGATCGACCGCATAAATATTTTGGAAGCGACGAAGCAGTGCATGAAACAGTGCGTGGAAGGGCTTTCCGTGCAGCCGGACGTCGTGTTTACGGACGGGAATTTCAAGATCGGGATCCGCCTTCCGCAGCAGAGCATTGTAAAGGGAGACGCGCTTTCGTACAGCATCGGCGCGGCGAGCATCCTGGCAAAGGCATACCGCGACGGGCTCATGCGCGAACTGGATAAAAAATATCCGCAGTACGGGTTCGCCAAACACAAGGGGTACGGCACGAAGCAGCACATTGAAGCGATCAGGGAGCACGGATTATGCGAAATTCACCGCAGGACGTTCGTAAAAAAGCTCTCGGCAGGGCCGGAGAAAAGCGGGGAGCGAAATACTTGAAAAAGAGAGGATACAAGATCCTCGCGACCAATTACCGCACGCCCTTCGGCGAGGCGGACATCGTGGCAAAAGAGGGGGATACCGTCGTCTTTTGCGAGGTGAAAACGCGGTCGGGCGACCGGTTCGGCACGCCGGCGGAAGCGGTGGGGCCGGATAAGCGCCGCAGGTATATGCAGATCGCCCGGTATTACCAGATGAATGCGGGCGAAGAGGTGAACGTCCGGTTCGACGTTTTGGAAGTATCGGAAGGGGAGATCAATCACATAATTTCCGCGTTCGAAGCGTGATCCGCCGTCCGGGACCTTCCGGAAGGTTCCCCGCAAGTATTTTTTTGATAAAAAAGGCGGTTGGGTGCGGAAAATTTTGAAAAAATGCGGATTCGGCTGCAAAAACGGTTGCGCCGCATGCGCGTTTATGGTAAAATAACAAAAGACTTCGGGCGGTCCTCTGGCAAACGGCCACGAACGCTTAGTAACGATGGAGGTAAAGTCGATGAAAGGATTGATCGAAGCGATCGAGAAAGAGAATCTGAAAGACAGCGTTCCCGCTTTCAACGTAGGCGACACCATAAAAGTCAGCGTAAAAGTCGTCGAGGGCACGCGCGAAAGATTGCAGGCGTTCGAAGGCGTCGTGATCGCGAAGAAGAACGGCGGCATCCGCGAGACATTTACGGTAAGAAGGCTTTCTTACGGCGTAGGCGTCGAGAGGACGTTCCCCGTGCATTCCCCGAAAATTGCGGGGATCACCGTTATCCGCAAGGGTAAAGTCCGCAGGGCAAAATTGTATTATCTGCGCGGCCGTACCGGCAAAGCGGCAAAAATCAAAGAAGTTCGTTAACGGACGTCTGCGGATTGTTCCGCGGCGAAGGGGAGCGCTCCGCTCATCCGAAATATTCGGAAGGCGGGGCGCTCCCTTTTTTCGGCGGAAAACGCTTCTCCGCAGGCCCGTGCGGGGAAGCGGACAAAAATTCCTCGTGCGTAATTTGTGAAAAAATGCAAAAAGATGTTTACAGAAACGCGTTTTTGCGGTATAATGAAATATACAAGATTTGAAAAACGGACGGAGATGCTATGGCAACGATCAAAACGAGCAAGAAAGAAAAGGTCAACTCTTTTTTTGCAAAGTATTCGAAGTGCGCGAAGGCGGCGGCAATCGTCGTTCTCGCATTCTTCGTGTTGGGGGCGTGTACGATCGGCGGTTTCGATTCGCCGGGAAAGTCGTATTTTGCGGCGGGCGATTCCACGGCTGTGATCTACCTCAATTACAACGACGATTCCGGTTCTGCGGTCGCGCTCGATAAAATTTACCTGAACGTCGGGGCAATATACGGAGATGTGGGGGCCGACAGCACGATCACTTTCCGTCACGCTTCGGCGACGCTCTCTTCGCTGAGCTGGAGCACCAGCAGCTTGGGAAGCCTGAAGCTCGGCAACCTGTATTCGACCACGGCGGACGTCGTGCTGAACGCCAACTACAACTGGATCAAGGCGTTCGATCTGACCGAATCGGGCAAATCGGTTTCGACCACGCGGAAGATCATTCAGATGAGTTTCCCCGGCGACATGCTGGTGAACGAAGTCGTGTTCGTCGATAAAAACGGGGACGTGATCCCCGCATACACTTCGTGGGACGACGTGCGCGGCTTTATTTCGGAGAGCAATCATTCCGTGTACAGGGATATATTCAATGCCAACGACAAGCGCGAAGGGGTGGAGAACCTTCTCGACGCGCAGGAAAATTATAAAACGGGCAGCACGGTCTATTTCAATTTCACGCAGGACGAGATGTATACGCTGATGCAGATCGACGGTATCCTGCTCGGCAACCGCACGGTGGAGGATAACTATATCACCGGCACCGATTCCGGCCCGCTTGCGCCGCTGCTTTCGATGGTCGGCGTGCTCGTGTTCGGCAAGAGCAAATTCGGGCTGCGCATCATGTCGGTGCTGTTTACGGCGGCTCTCATAGCCGTGGCGTATCTGTTCGGGAAAAGGCTGTTTAAGAGCGACGCGTTCGGCCTCCTGTTCGCCGTTTTGGCGGCGGGCGGCGGGCTTGCCCTGACGGTGGGCCGGCTGGGGCTGTATTTCCCCTTCCTCGCCCTGTTCGCCGCGTTGGCTTACTATTTTATGTTCAAGTTTTTCGAAAACGGCATTTCCGACGAAAGTCCCGTGAAATCGGGATGCAACGTCCTCGTATCGGGGTTGATGTTCGCGCTCGCGTTCGCGGTGGATCCGAAGGCCGTTTACCTCGCCATCGGGCTGATCGCGCTGTTCGTGTTGGGCGCGGTGAAGCAGGCGCGGCGGCATTCCGAAGAGATGCGCGCGGCGCGCAAAGAGATGAGCGATAAGAATCTGCGCGAAACGTCCGGCGCCGTCATGCAGGAAAACATCGACGCCTGCGAACGGAAGGAACGGGCGCTCCGCTCGGCATACGTGTACAATTCGAAGATCATGTACGTGTTCTTCTTCGTCGCCTTTATCGCCGCATCGGTGCTGTTTTACGTGCTCGCTTCTCTGCCGTCTTACTATTCCTATGTTAGGCTGTACGAAGCGGACCCCGAAAATCCCGTTCTCGGTATTTTCCGCCTGATCGGCAACGCGATGGCGGACGCCTTCGGTTCGGGCGGCGTAACGCAGTTTACGGAGGGCAACGCGATGTCCGCGTTCGGCTGGTTCATCGGGCTGAAGGGCGCCACGCTGTATTCCTCTTCCACCGATTCCGTCTATTCCGCGCTCAACGCGCAGTTCAACGTCGCCATGGCGATCACGGCGGCGGTCGGGTTCGTGTTCACTTCCGCGTATGCGATCTTGTACGCGGTAACGGGCGGCGCAAAAGGCTCGTATGCTTCGAAGCACTCGCCTGTCATCCTGCGCGCATATGCGGTGCTTGCTCTCGGGTTGGTCTGTTCTCTGCTCCAGTTCGTGTTCGTGGGGAACGTGAGCGCGGTGCAGGGCTACCTGTTCGATTTCTTCTATACGGGATTCATCGTTTTGATGTTCTACACTTCGTACGTGCATGACGGCAGCAAAAAATCGCTCGTATTGGGCGTGCCGATGAATACGACGGCGAAGGTGATGGCGGCCGTGCTCGCCGTGTATGCGGTGATATTCGCGCTGTCCGTGCCCATGTATTTCGGGATCCCGCTCGCGGCGGCGGCCGCGACCGGCATGTTCGGATGGACAACTTTTTTGAATAACGGTTATTACAGGATATAAACTTTGCAATTTCCGCGGCGCGTATGCGGCGCGGAAATTTTTTTGACCGAAGGAGACAGATATGCTTTCGAAGGTGATCAGTTTTGCGCTTTCCGGGCTGGACGGGCTCCCCGTCGAGGTGGAGACGGACATCAACAACGGGCTGCCATCCTACGAACTGGTGGGGCTTCCGGACGCGGCGGTGAAAGAGAGCCGCGAACGGGTGCGCTCCGCTTTGAAAAACAGCGGCAGAAAATTCCCCGCACAGAAAATCACGGTGAATCTGGCCCCCGCGGATATCAAAAAGGAGGGCTCGTATTTCGACCTGGCCATCGCCGTCGGCATTTTAAAGGCTACGGAACAGCTGGTCGGAGCGGACTGCGCCGGGATCGTCTTTTTGGGGGAACTGGCGCTCGACGGGGCACTGCGCCCGGTGGCCGGCATTCTGCCTCTCCTGATTTCGGCAAAGGCGCGCGGATATAAGAGCTTTATCCTGCCCGCGGGGAACGCCAACGAAGCCGCCTATATCGGCGGCGTGGAGATATTTGCGGCGCGCACGTTGACGGAAGTGGTCGACCATCTGAGCGGTTTGGCGCGTATGGCTCCGCTGCAGACGGCGCAATACGGCGGCGCGGGCGCGCAGAAGTACAAGGCGGACCTCGCGTTCGTGAAGGGGCAGGCGGTCGCGCGGCGCGCGCTGGAAGTGGCGGTGAGCGGCGGGCACAACATCCTGCTCGTGGGGCCTCCGGGAACGGGCAAAACCATGCTCGCGCGCTGTATCCCCACGATCATGCCGGACATGACCTTCGAGGAGGCGCTGGAAGTAACGAAGATCCATTCGGTCGCGGGCATCCTGAACGAGGAGGGGATCGTGTCTCTGCGCCCGTTCCGCACGCCGCACCATACGGCGACGACCGTTTCGCTGTGCGGGGGAGGGAACAGGACGGTCAAGCCGGGCGAGATCAGCCTGGCGCACAACGGCGTTCTGTTCCTCGACGAGATGCCGGAATACCACCGTTCCGCGCTCGAAGCGCTGCGCCAGCCGCTCGAAGACGGCTGCATTACCGTAACGCGCAGCGGCGGGGCGGTTACCTTTCCCGCGAACTTTATTCTGTGCGCGAGCATGAATCCCTGCCCCTGCGGCAATTACGGCAGTGCGGACAAGGTGTGCACCTGCACTCCCGCAGCCATCCATAAGTACCGCTCCCGCATCAGCGGCCCGCTGTTGGACCGCATCGACATTCAGGTGGAAGTGGATTCGGTGAAGTACGACGACCTCGTTTCCAAACAGGAAGAGGAGAGCTCCGCCTGCGTAAAGGCGCGCGTCGAGCGCGCGCGGGAGGTGCAGAGGCGGAGGTTCGAGGGCACGGATATCCGCACGAACGCGGATATGAGCGAGCGGGAACTGCGGGACTTCTGCGCCCTTTCGCCCGAGTGCGAAAAGATCCTGCGCCTTTCCTTCGAGCGGCTGAAACTTTCGGCGCGGGCGCGTTCGCGCATCGTAAAAGTGGCGCGCACCGTCGCGGATCTGGAAGGGGCGGAACGCATTTGCCCCGCCCATATTCTGGAAGCGGTGTCCTACCGCAGTTACGACAATTTCGGCTGAGCCGGGCGGGCCGCATTCGCGCAAAAGCCGTTCGGATATTTGAAACCGCGTGGGGGAAGGAGAGATGCCCTATACCAAGGAAGAAAAGGCGGAGATCTGGCTGGATTCTTTCCGGCTCGATTATGCGAAGAAGGCGCAGATTTACAAGACTGCGCCCGACGCGTATTCGCTCGTCGAACATTTCGAAAAGTATCGGCCGAAGATCGCGGCGGCGGCGGGCGAAGACTCTTGCCGCAAAATGGAAGAATCGCTGCGTTCAGCAGACTATATGCACGCTTTGCTGCAGACGTATGCGCAAAAAAGGATACGCTGCGTCTGTTTTTCTTCGGAGCTGTATCCGGAAGAACTGCGCCAACTGCCCGACCCGCCCCTCGTTTTGTACTGCCGCGGAAACGCGGAGCTTCTGCGCGAGAGGAAGTTTGCCATCGTCGGCTCGCGCCGCACCCAACCGCAGATCCTGCGCATGGCGGAGGAATATTCGCGCGCTCTTTCGGCGCATTTTGTCATCGTAACGGGGCTTGCCGACGGGGGAGACAGCGCGGCGGCCGCGGGTGCGCTGGAAAGCGGAAAGCTGATTTCCGTGCTCGCGTACGGCTTCGACCACGTGTATCCCGAATGCAACCGCGGATTGTTGGAAAAAATTGAAGAGAAGGGTTTGGCCGTTACCGAATATCTTCCGTGCGAGGCGCCGCGCGGCTATCTGTTCCCGGCGCGCAACCGCATCATTGCCGGGCTTGCGGAGGGCGTTTTGGTCGTGAGCGGCGGCGAGAAGAGCGGCACGCGCATCACGGCCGATCATGCCTATTCCTACGGCAAAGACGTGTTCGCGTTTCCCTATGCGCCGGGCGTGGAATCGGGCGCCGGGTGCAACGCGATCATCAAAGAATATGCGAAATTGACCGATAATTTAGTTGACATTGCCTCCGCTTTTGGTATAAACTTGACCGCAACGGAAGAAATCGAACTCACGCAGGCGGAACTTGCCGTATACAATATTATAAAAGAGGGAGAAACGCACGTTGCGCGCATTCTGGAACTGACCGGTCTCAAAGCGCACGAGCTGCCTGCGATCCTCACCCTGCTGGAAATGAAAAATCTGATCGTTTCCTGCGGCGGGAACCGATACGCGGCGATCAAATAGCCGAAAAGTTCTGCCGAGGCGAAGTTCTTTTTTGCACGGGCGGAGGATTTTCGATATCGCTCCGTTCGGCGCGCGCTCTCAATTTTTTCGGCATCGCGCGGCGGGGGCGTTTCTTTCGGATTGCGGAAAATCGCAGGCGGCATCCCGCCGAGATTCTCGTGGACAAAGGAGTTTTCCTATGGATTTAATCATCGTCGAATCGCCTTCGAAGGCGAAAACCATTTCCAAATATTTAAAGGGGAAGTACCGCGTGGACGCTTCGGGCGGGCATGTGCGCGATTTGCCCGAAAAGCGGCTGGGGGTGGACATCGACAAGAATTTCGAACCGACTTACGTCATCAATCCCGATAAAAAGCAGGTGATCAAGCGCCTTTCGGAAGAGGCGGCGAAGGCGGAAAACGTATACCTCGCGACCGACCCGGACCGCGAGGGCGAGGCCATTTCCTGGCATCTGAAAAACGTATTGAAACTGAAAGAGGGGAAGAATTACCGCATCGAATTCAACGAAATTTCGCCGACGGCGGTAACCAACGCCCTCAAGCATCCGCGCGAGATCGATTACAATCTCGTCGACGCGCAGCAGGCGCGCCGCGTGCTCGACCGCCTTGTGGGTTACAAACTTTCGCCTCTGCTGTGCAAGCGGATCCATTCGGGGCTTTCCGCGGGGCGGGTGCAGTCGGTCGCCCTGCGGCTGATCGTGGACAGGGAGCGCGAAATTCAGGCGTTCGTGCCCGAAGAGTACTGGAACCTGACGGCGGAACTGCAGGATAAACCCAAAACATATGCGCCCTTCAAAGCGTTGCTGACCGAAAAGGGCGGCAAAAAATACAAGCCGTCGAGCGCGGAAGAGAGCGAGGCCGTGCGCGCTGCGTTGGGAGATAATCCCTATATCGTTTCCGAGATCAAAAAGAGCCTTGCGAAGTCGCACGCGCCCGCGCCGTTCACTACCTCAACGCTGCAACAGGACGCTTCGAACAAGTTCGGCATGACCTCCCCGGAAGTCATGCTCGTGGCGCAGCATTTATACGAGGGCGTCGACACCGAAAAAGAAGGGCATATCGCGCTCGTTACCTATATCCGAACCGACTCGGTGCGCGTTTCCGCGGAGGCGCAGGCAAGGGCGCGCGAGTACATCGCCGAAAAATTCGGGAAGGAGTTCGTGCCCGAAAAGCCGAATTTTTATAAGTCGAAAAAGGACGCGCAGGACGCACACGAATGTATCCGCCCCATCGATATGACCCGCACCCCCGAAAGTTTGAAGGGAACGTTGGATAAAAAGCATTACAACGTGTATAAGCTGATCTATGAGCGCTTTATGGCGTCGCAGATGAGCGAGGCCGTGTACAACAGCATGCAGATCAAGATCAAGAACGGCGAATACGGCTTTAAGGCGAGCGGCAGGACGCTGAAATTCGCGGGCTTTACGGCCGTATACCAGGAGATCAAAAAGGAGGACGAAGAGGGCGAAAACGGGAAACTTCTGCCCGACCTCAAGGAGGGGGAAGAGCTCGACCTCATCAAGCTGACTTCCGAGCAGAAATTTACCAAGCCGCCCCAGCGCTATACCGACGCGTCGCTCGTCAAGGCGATGGAAGACAAGGGGATCGGCCGTCCTTCCACCTATGCGAGCATCATTTCCGTGCTCACGCGGCGGAAATACGTTACCAAAGACGGGAAGTACATGGTGCCGACGGAAGTCGCCTTCCAGATCACCGACCTTCTGATGAAATATTTTACCGACATCATGGACGTGGGATTCACCGCGAAGATGGAGGACAAACTGGATAATATCGAGGACGGCGGCACCGACTGGCATACGATCATTGCCGATTTTTATCCGCCGTTTGCCGAAAAGCTGGTGTTCGCCGCCAACGACGGCGACGAGCCGACGGATATCATCTGCGAAAAGTGCGGGCACCCGATGATCCGCAAGAGCGGGCGGTACGGGAAATTTCTCGCCTGTTCCAATTATCCGGCGTGCTCGAATATCAAGAGCGAGGGGGCGGAGGTTTCCGCGACGAAATGCCCCAAGTGCGGGGCGAATATGGTGGTCAAGAGCGGAAAATACGGGAAGTTCCTCGCCTGCCCCAATTACCCCGAATGCAACGCCATCTTGCCGTACGACAGCGAAGTTTCCAAGGAAAAGTGCCCCAAGTGCGGCGAGCTGATGATTTTCCGCAAGGGGAGATACGGCAAATACCTCAGCTGCCCCAAGTGCGGCACCAATCAGCCCGTATCGGAACTGGCAGGCACCTGCCCCGTGTGCGGCGCACCGACGCGGCGCATGAAGAGCAAGGCCGGCAAGATCTTTTACAGCTGCTCCAAATATCCGCAGTGCAAATTTATGAGCTGGGATATGCCGACCGGCGAAAAGTGCCCCAAGTGCGGCAAATACCTCGTCAAAAAAGGCAAACAGATCAAGTGTTCCGCGTGCGATTACGCGGCCGCCGCGCCCGAAGAGGAAAAGGACGAGGGCGCGCAAGAATAGAATGCTTTCCGGCAGCCGCACCGCGGCTGCCTTTTTTTGGCAAAAGCGGGAGAATATTTTTGAAAACTTCGGAAAAAATCCTTGACATACGTTGAAGTTCGTTTTATAATACATTTAGCACTCTTTGATTCAGAGTGCTAAAACGAAAGCGGAGGCCGCATGGAAAAGAAGGTAACGGTCATCGGCGCGGGGCTTGCGGGCTGCGAGGCGGCGCATTATCTGGCGCGGCGGGGCATCGCCGTGCGGCTGTGCGACTGCAAGCCGAAAAAATTTACGCCCGCCCATTCCAGCGAAAAACTGGCGGAGCTGGTGTGCAGCAATTCCTTGAAGAGCAACGACGTATACGGAAACGCATGCGGGCTTTTGAAGGAAGAGATGCGCAGGCTCGGCTCTTTGGTGATCGCGGCGGCAGACGCGACGAAAGTTCCCGCGGGCGGGGCGCTCGCGGTGGACCGCGAGGCGTTTGCCTCTTACATTACCGACGCGGTGTGCGGAGATCCGAACATCGAATACGTATGCGAAGAGGCGAAAAGCATCCCGCAGGGGTACGCGATCGTGGCGACGGGGCCGCTGACGCTGGATTCTCTGGCGGAGGATATGCGCGCGAAGTTGGGCGGCGGCCTGTACTTTTACGACGCCGCGGCGCCCATCGTCTCTGCCGAGAGCGTCGATTTTTCCAAAACGTTTGTCGCGGACCGGTACGGGAAAGGGGAAGGCGATTACGTGAACTGCCCGATGAATCGGGAGGAGTACGAGGCCTTTGTGCGGGCGCTGGTTTCGGCCGAACGCGCCGTCGTGCACGAGTTCGACAAGCGGGACGTTTTTGAGGGGTGCATGCCCGTCGAGATCATGGCGTCGCGGGGGATCGATACGCTGCGTTTCGGCATGCTCAAACCGGTGGGGCTGTACGACGAAAACGGCAAGCGCCCGTATGCGGTGCTGCAGCTGCGCAAGGAGAATGCGGCGGGCACGGCGTTCAACTTGGTAGGGTTCCAGACCAATCTGAAGTTTTCCGAGCAGAAGCGCGTCTTTTCGATGATCCCCGCGCTGCAGGGAGCGGAATTTTTGCGCTACGGGGTAATGCACCGCAATACCTTTTTAAATTCGCCGCAGGTCCTCGGTTCCGATTATTCACTCAAAGAGGACGGGACGGTATTTTTTGCCGGACAGATCACGGGCGTGGAAGGCTATGTGGAGAGTGCGGCGAGCGGGCTTTGGGCAGCGATCAACTGCGCCCGCAAACTGTGCGGAAAGGAGAGCTTTGCGGCCGACGGGCGCACGGTGATCGGCGCGCTGGCGGGGTATGTCTCTTCGCCGAACGCGGATTTTCAGCCGATGAACGCGAACTACGGCGTTTTGGCTCCCTTGGAAACGCCGGTGCGGGACAAGGCTTTGAAAAAGAGGATGTTTGCGGAACGCTCGCTTCAAATCGTCGGCGAGATCGCGAAAGAGGCGCGCTGACCGCGCGGACAGTTCGATCGGTCTGCGGGCGTACAGACAATGTTCAATAAAGTTTAAAAAAGAGGTGATACAGATGCCTGAATTCAGAGGTACAACGATATGCGCCGTCAAAAAGGACGGCAAGACGGCGATCGCCGGCGACGGACAGGTAACGATGGGAGAATCGGTCGTTTTCAAAAACAGCGCGGTGAAAGTGCGGCGCATTTACGGCGGAAAGGTCATTTTGGGCTTCGCGGGGTCCGTTTCGGACGCGTTTTCCCTTTCCGAGCGGTTCGAAGGGATGCTGAACAAATTCTCGGGGAACCTGATGCGGTCCGCCGTGGAGCTTGCGGAGATGTGGCGCAATGACAAAATGGTCCGCAAGCTGGAAGCGATGATGATCGTTGCCGATAAGGATCAGCTTTTGATGCTCAGCGGCAGCGGCGAGGTGATCGAGCCGGACGGCGGCGTGTGCGCCATCGGCAGCGGCGGCAATTACGCTTTGGCGGCGGGCCGCGCGCTGATGCAGGAAACGGATTATTCCGCGGAAGAGATCGCGTATAAGGCTTTGAAGATCGCCAGCGAGATCTGCGTATATACCAACGACCACATTACGGTGGAAACGGTGTAAAAAAGAATTCACGAAATTTCTTTTGAGCTGACAAAAGAAATTTCCGTGAGAGGAGGGCTCTGCCCTCTATCCGCGATGGATAAAGGCACACATATATTATAATCGCGGATATTCACCCGTTGAGACGCTTACGCGCAAATTGGGTGCGCTGCCGCAAAAGCGTGGTTTTGCTCCGCGCCAAAATTATTAAAAAGGGAATCGCGGATTTCTCTGCAAGCGGAGGCCTGCGAAATCCTGCGAACGGAGGGCTTTGCCCTCGCCGTGCGATGGCGAAAAGCACACAAATTATAAAAGCACGGTTTTCCTGCAATTAAAAGAGGAGGAACTTTATGAATCATCTGTCTCCCAAACAGATCGTCAACGAACTGGATAAATATATCATCGGCCAGGATAAGGCCAAGCGCGCAGTGGCTATCGCTCTGCGCAACCGCTATCGGAGGAGCCAGCTTTCCGAAGCGGACAGGGAGGAGATCACTCCTAAAAACATCATCATGAAGGGGCCCACGGGCGTGGGAAAAACGGAAATCGCCCGCAGGCTCGCAAAACTCGTGAAGGCGCCCTTCATCAAGGTGGAGGCGACCAAGTACACCGAAGTCGGATACGTCGGGCGCGACGTGGAGAGCATGATCCGCGACCTCGTAGAGTGTTCCATCCGCCTTGTCCGCGAGGAAAAGATGAAGGAGGTCGCCGTAAAGGCGGAAGGAATCGCCGAAAAGAAGATCGTTTCCGTGCTGTCGGATATGAAAAAGTCCGAACGCGGAGAGATGGCGAAAGACGTGTTCGACGCGAAACTGCTGGAAGATCTGCGCGCGGGCAAGTTCGACGATACGCAGATCGAGATCGAGATCATCGACGCGCCCAAGAGCATGGAGATCGTTCCCGGCGGTGCGGAGATCAATATCGGCAGTATTTTCGGAGATATGCTCCCCAAAAAGAAAAAACGCCGCAAAATGTCTGTAAAGCAGGCAATGCAGCAGATCATAAACGAGGAATCGGAAAAGCTGATCGACGACGATTCGGTCAATGCCGAGGGGCTTGCCCGCGCGGAAGAGCAGGGCATCATCTTCATCGACGAGATCGATAAGATCGCCGGCAAGGCGAACCGCGGCGGCGCGGACGTCTCCCGCGAAGGGGTGCAGAGGGATATCCTGCCCATCGTGGAAGGATGCACGGTAATGACCAAGTACGGCGCCGTGAAGACGGATTTCATCCTCTTTATCGCGGCGGGCGCCTTCCATATTTCCAAGGTGGAGGATCTGATCCCCGAATTGCAGGGCCGTTTTCCCATCAACGTAGAGCTGGAAAGCCTGACCAAGGAAGATTTTGTGAAGATTTTGACGCAGCCGCAGAACGCGATCACTTCGCAGTACGGAAAATTGTTGGGCGTAGACAATATCGACCTGCATTTTACCGACGATGCGATCGAGGAGATCGCGTCCATTTCGGAGGATATGAACGCGACCAGCGAAGATATCGGGGCGCGCCGCCTGCACACCGTTATGGAATATCTGCTGGAAGATATCTCTTTCAATGCGGGAGGGGATTACCCGACCGTAACCGTTACCATCGATAAGAAGTACGTGGAAGAGCACCTCGAAAGCATGATCAAAAACCGCGATTTGAAGAAATACGTGCTGTGATTTTGTTCTCACTTTTTGTTTTGAGCTGACAAAACAAAAAGTCGGGATTTGAGGGCTCTGCCCTCTGCGGCGCGCCCTTTTTAGGGCACACCATAGTGCGCGCGCCGCATTCACCCGCTTGAGGTCGCAGGTATGCGACAAATTGGGTTCGCTTATCCAAAATTGCGATTTTGGATAAGCGCAGAAATTATTTAATAAAAAATTGAAAAAGCCGAAATCACACTTTTGGCTTTTTCCCCGATTTGCCGCAGGCTTACGGAAGAGATGAAGTTACGGCATTAAAAATGAGGGTGCCCTTATATATGCCGTAACGAGGGGAAAACCGTTCGGGTTTCCCCTGAAACTCACGGAAATTTCTTTTGTCAGCTCAAAAGAAATTTCGTGAACAAATAGGAGGAGTTTCTATGATCAATATACCCAAAGGCACAAAAGACGTGCTCCCTTCCGACGCATACAAATGGCATTTTGTGGAAAATACGGCGAGGCATATCGCCGCTCTGTACAATTTAAAGGAGATACGTACTCCCGTTTTTGAGCACACGGAGCTGTTTTTGCGCGGCGTGGGCGATACCACGGACATCGTAAACAAGGAGATGTATACCTTTCTCGACAAGGGAGAGCGGTCAATCACTTTAAAGCCGGAGGGGACGGCGGGCGTCGTGCGGTCGTTTATCGAAAACGGGCTTGCGGGGGGCGTGCTGCCGCTGAAAATGTATTATATTACGCCCGTATTCCGTTACGAGCGGCCGCAGGCGGGGAGACTGCGCGAACACCACCAGTTCGGCGTTGAACTGTTCGGCGGCAAAGGCCCCGAAACGGACGCCGAAGTGATCCTCCTCGCGCGCGATTATATCCGGGCGCTGGGCGTGGAAAATGTGGAACTCAACCTCAATTCCATCGGCTGCAAACACTGCCGCCCCAAATTCAACGAGGCGCTGAAAGAATATCTGCGGCCGCACCTTTCGGAAATGTGCCCCACCTGCAACGCGCGGTTCGAAAAGAACCCGCTGCGCATTCTCGACTGCAAAGAGGAGGCGTGTTCGAAGATCAACGCCGGCGCGCCCAAGACGGCAGATTTCCTGTGCGACGAGTGCCGCGAACATTTCGAAAAGCTCAAAGCGATCCTCGATTCGTGCGGCGTGCGGTATACGGTCAATCCGAAACTCGTGCGGGGCCTGGATTATTACTCCAAAACGGTGTTTGAATTTATTTCGACCGATATCGGTTCGCAGGGCACGGTCCTCGGCGGAGGACGGTACGATACCCTCATCGAGAATCTGGGCGGGCCTTCGGTGCCCGCGGTGGGCTTCGGCAGCGGCATCGAGCGAATGCTGCTCGTACTGGAAAATACGGGCAAGACCATCCCGCAGGAGCCGCCTCTCGGCGCGTACGTCGCGGGACTGGACGAAGAGGGAAGAAGGGCCGCGTTCGCCCTTGCAAACGAATTGCGCGGGGAGGGCGTTTCGGCGGATACCGACCATGCTTCCCGTTCGGTGAAGGCGCAGTTCAAATATGCGGGGAAGATCGGCGCGCGCTTCGTCGTGGTGATCGGCTCGGACGAATTGAGGAGCGGCGAATATACCGTAAAAGATATGGCTGATTCTTCGTCCGTAAGCATCGAAGCGGGGAAAGTCGCGGCCTATCTGAAAGAGAAACTGCAATGAAAGAGGTCGCGCTCGTCGTAAAAACGGCGGGAAAGATCGCCGTTTTGCAGATCGAAAAGCGCCCCGAATGCGAAGGCTGCAAGATTTGCGCCTTTAAAGAGGGCAAGAGCCGCGTTAAGGTAAAGGCGCTGAACACGGCCGGGGCAAGGACGGGCGACAGGGTGATCGTCAGCGCGGAAAAGGACAACCGCGCGCTCGCTTCGCTGATCGTTTACGGCATCCCCGTGCTTTTGGCGTGCGCGGGCGTGCTGATAGGGGCGCTCTGCTTCGAGCGCGAAATTTTTATCGCGCTTTTATGTTTGGCGGGGCTGGCCGCGGGGTTTGCGGCGGTGTACGTCCTGGACAGGATTTTTTCGAAATCGCGCGGCTTCGGAATGGAAGTCGTCGAAATACTGCATACTGATAGCGAAAATTCGCTTACCGAGGAGGAGAAAAATGGTAAAGATCTTTGACGCGGCGGCTTTTAAGGCCGCAATGGAAGAAAAAAAGACGCTCGTCGTCGATTTTTGGGCGACTTGGTGCGGCCCCTGCCGCATGCTCGCGCCGGTTATGGACAAGCTTTCGGAAGAGTATGAAGGCAATGCGGAGTTTGTAAAAATCGACGTGGATGAGAATCCGGACCTTGCGCGGGAGTATTCGATCATGAGCATTCCTTGCGTGATGGTATTCAAAAACGGGGAACTTGCGGGCAAAAACGTAGGATTCGCGCCGCAGGCCGCGATGAAAGAGTTTATCGATAAATATATCTGACGTATCCGATTACGCCGGAAGGGGAGCGCTTTACGCGCTCCCTTTTTTACGGCCTTTTTGCTGCGGCGCGGATGTGCGGTTAAAATTATTACAACTGTTACAAAAAGTTTACATTGAGCCGGGAGGGGAAGACTTTCTTTATGCTGCGGCATATGCTATACTGTTGCCGGGAGGAGTCTATGGAAAAAAATATCATCGCAAAGCGCCGGAACCCGGCCTTATATTTTATATGCGGCGCGGTCATTTGTATTCTGAGCGTCGGGATATTTTCGCTTCTTGCCTATCAAATCGGAGAAGGCGAAGCTGATGTGCAGACGTATATTTTTTTGGCGATAGCGGCGCTTGTTCTTGCGGGCGGCGTATACTTGGTCGTTTACGGTATCAGGGTCGCACGCGCTCCTTCGGTATTGATCTATACGGAAAGGGAAACGGTGTATCTCTTTTCCGATTGGAAGTGGGTCAGCGCGAAAAAGAACGAAGTGGAAAATATCGGTATTTGGGAGAATCAAAACCGTTTTCGCAGCTTTAATGTCGGGGCTCTGCAGTGGAACAGGACGCTGCAGCTGCGCATCCGAGGACGCGAGCTGATCGTGCGGGAACTTGTCAACGCGGAGGAGGCTATGAAAAAATTGATGGAGTGGGCAAAGTCTGTTTGAGCATATTCTTTCGGAAATGCGGATGATCGTCCAAAGGAGGGGCGGCGCGCAAAAATTTTGCGCGCCGCCCTTCCTTTATTATGAGAAATATTGCTTTTTCATAAAAGATATGATATACTTTAATTGTGTAATAATTAAGTGTTCGATATAGGGCGTATATTGGATACAATGCATGATTTATATTTTTTCCCGTGCAACAAAAAATTTTATGGAGGAAGAATATGAAACGCAAATTTTTAGTCGTATGGTTGACGGTTATGATGGCGATTGTTTGCGCAATCGGCCTTGCCGCATGCGAGGAAAATAATAGTTCTGCGCATGAACATGCGATGGTTCATCATGATTTGACGGAGGCAACCTGTACAGAGAACGGCAATATAGAATATTGGTCTTGTTCCGGTTGCGGAAAGAATTTTGCGGATGAAAACGGCAACGAAGAAATTGCAACGGTTGTGATTGCAGCAACGGGGCACACTTATTCTAATGACTGGTCAAGCGATAATACATATCATTGGCATGCGGCGACTTGCGGACATGATGAAGTCATTGATAAATCTGAACATGTGTGGAATACCGGTACGGTGAAAAAAGAACCGACATGTACAGAAACGGGCGAACGACTGTTTACCTGTGAAATTTGTGGGGCTACGAAAACAGAAATAATTTCTATGACCGAGCATGATTGGAGTGCATGGGCAGACGACAAGAACGGCAGAACGCATACCCGAACCTGTGCATGCGGGGCGACGGAAACGCAGAATCATGAATTTGGCGAATGGGTCGATGACGAAAACGGTACAACGCATTCCCGTACCTGTGAATGCGGAGCGACGGAAACGCAGGATCATCAGGTTTTTGGCGAATGGGTCGATGATGGGAACGGTACGTCACACTCGCATTTTTGCGAGTGCGGCGCGTTAATGGATACAGAGGAGCATAATTTTGGTCCGTGGGTGAATGACGAAAACGGTACAACGCATTCCCGTACCTGTAAATGCGGAGCGACGGAAACGCAGGACCATGAATTTGGCGATTGGGCAGACGACGAAAATGGTACGACGCATACCCATACCTGTGAATGCGGAGCGACGGAGACGCGGAATCATGAATTTGGCGCATGGGGCGATGATGGGAACGGTACAACGCATTCCCGTATCTGTGCATGCGGTGCAAAGGAAACAGAAGCTCATTCGTTTGCCGTTTGGATGGATAACAAGAACGATACAACACACACTGGTACTTGCATATGCGGAGCCACAAAAACAGAAAGCCATACGTTTGAAACTTGGACAGACGACGGGAATGGAACGACGCATTCCCGTACTTGCGTATGCAGTGCAATTGAAACTGAAAATCACTCGTTCGGCGACTGGGCAGACGACGGGAATGGAACGACGCATACTCGTACCTGCGAATGCGGAGCGACTGAAACGCGGAATCATGAATTTGGCGATTGGGCAGACGACGAAAATGGTACGACGCATACCCGAACCTGTGCATGCGGAGCGTCGGAAACGGAAGACCATTTGTTTGGTGTGTGGATAGATGACGAGAACAGCGCAACACATTCTCGCACTTGTGTATGCGGTGCGCAGGAGGTCGAAAAACATTTGTATGGTGAATGGATTAACGATGAGAATAAGGTAGCACATTCACGATATTGTGAATGTGGGGCGACGCAGACAGAGAGCCATTTATTCGGACTTTGGACAGACGATGGGAACGGGGTAACGCATTCGCATATCTGTGTATGTGGAGAATCTCGAACGGAAAGCCATTATTACGGGGCTTGGAAAGACGACGGAAACAGCATGACGCATACACGAAAATGTGTTATGTGCGAAAGGCCAGAAACAGAATCTCATGTTTTGGATGAGGAATCAAACAGTTATTGTGGATTTTGCGAATATCATGGCGGATATACGCATGGGTTGTCCTACATCTACCGTTCTGGTTCATATATATTGACGGGTATTGGTGTAGCAACTGCAAATGAGATCATCATACCCGCAACGTATGATAACGGTATAAACGGCTCGGCACAAGTTGTCGCCATTGAAAGTTCTGCATTTTACGGTTGCAGCAGACTGACAAGTATTACTATCCCTGACAGTGTGACAAGCATTGGCGACCAAGCCTTTTTAGGTTGTACTGGATTGCAGAGCATAGTAGTTGGAAATGGAAATGCCATATATCATAGTGAGGGAAATTGCCTCATTGAGACTGCAAGCAAAACACTCATTCTGGGATGTAAAAATAGCGCTATTCCATCAGACGGCAGTGTAACAAACATTGGAGATACTGCATTTTATGGCTGCAGTGGCTTGACGAGCATCATCATTCCGGACGATGTGACGAACATCGGGAAACAATCGTTTTTAGGATGTATTGGATTGCAGAGTATAGTCGTTGAGGACGGGAATACTGTATATCATAGCGAGGACGATTGTCTTATTGAAAGCGCAAGTAAGACACTCATTCTCGGGTGCCAAAACAGTGCTATTCCATCAGATGGCAGTGTAACAAGCATCGGAGATATTGCATTTTACGGTTGCAGCGGATTGACAAGCATTATTATTCCGAACAGCGTAATAAAAATCGAAGGACAAGCGTTCGCGTATTGCAACGAGCTTACGAGTGTAACGATCGGAAACAGCGTGATGAGCATCGGGAAAGAATCATTTTTTGGTTGTACCGAATTATCGAGGATAGTTGTTGAGGACGGGAATGCCGTATATCATAGTGAGTGGAACTGCCTTATTGAAACTGCAAGCAAAACACTTATTCTCGGTTGTAAAAACAGTACTATTCCGTCCGATGAAAGTGTAACGAAAATCGGCGACAGGGCATTCTACAACTGTATCGGGCTGAAAAGCATCAGCATACCAAACAGTGTGACAAACATCGGAGAAGAAGCATTCGCGTATTGCAGTGGGCTAACGAGTGTAATAATCGGTAACGACGTGGCGAGCATCGGGAGTAAGGCATTTTATGGTTGCGTTGGGCTGACGGAAATCATATATAATGCAGAAGAAGTCGTAGATCTTACTTTTTCCGATAATGTATTTTATAACGCAGGCATTTCAGGCAATGGCATCAAGGTGACATTCGGAGACTCTGTCGGATATATTCCCGCGTATCTGTTTTATGTAAACGATTCCGCTTATCGCCCTAATATCACAAGCGTAACGATTGGGAATAATGTAACAGGCATCGGGAATGCTGCGTTCTATTATTGTACCGGGCTGACGAGTATCGTCATTCCAAACAGCGTGACGAGCATCGGGAATTCTGCGTTCTCTAATTGTACTGGGCTGACGAGTATCACCATTCCAAACAGCGTGACGAGTATCGGAAGCGAAGCATTCCGTAATTGCATTGGACTGATAGATGTGACGATTGGGAATAATGTAACAGGCATCGGGAATGCTGCGTTCTACGGCTGTAGTGGACTGACAAGCATCATTATCCCGAACAGTGTGACGAGTATCGGAAGCGAAGCATTCCGCTATTGTACTGGCCTAAGAGACGTGACCATCGGGAACGGAGTGACAAGTATCGGGCCTCTTTCCTTTGACGGATGCAGTGAATTAAATGTGTATATCAGCGATCTTGCCGCATGGTGTACAATTGAAATTGATGAATTTTATGGAAACCCATTAGCTTATGCCAAAAATTTATATATAAATAATACGCTTACAACTGATTTGATAATACCGGATTCTGTGACAGAAATTAAACGAGGGACATTCTCATTGTTTACTGGGCTGAAGAGCATAACAATCGGGAATAATGTAACAAGCATCGATTTGTGTGCCTTTGAAGGATGTACAGGGCTGAAGATCGTAACGATAGGAGACAGCGTAACGATCATAGGATGGAGTGCATTCGATCATTGTACCAGTTTGACAGAAGTATATATCAGTGATCTTCCTGCATGGTTCGCGATAGACTTTGGAAATAATACTGCCAATCCGTTATATTACGCAAAAAGTCTTTATTTGAACGGATCACTTGTGACTGAACTTATAATACCTGATTCGATTACAAATATCAACGATTATGCGTTCTACAACTGCAGCAGTTTGACTAGCATCACTATTCCGGGCAGTGTAACGAGCATCGGGGATTATGCGTTCTACAACTGCAGCAGTTTGACTAGCATTACTATCCCGGGCAGTGTAACGAGCATTGGGGCTTGGGCATTCTTCGGTTGCAGCGGGTTGAGGGACATCGCGTTACCAGATAGTGTAACAAGGATCGGAGGATCGGCATTTGCTGATACAGCATATTATAATGATTTGCGCAATTGGGAAAACGGCGTGCTGTACATTTCAAAGCATCTAATCAAAGCAGATGAGGCGTTGCTTGGCGCATACGAGATCAAAGCGGGTACAAGTACAATTGCAGCTTCTGCGTTCTCTAATTGTACCGGGCTGACGAGCATTATTATTCCGGATGGCGTGACGAGCATCGGAGATGATGCATTCTATAGTTGCAGCGGGCTGACAAGCATTATTATTCCGGATGGCGTGACGAGCATCGGGAATTCTGCGTTCTCTAATTGTACCGGGCTGACGAGTATCACCATTCCAAACAGCGTGACGAACATCGCGGATTTTGCGTTCTATTATTGTACCGGGCTGACGAGCATTATTATTCCGGATGGCGTAACGAGCATCGGAGATGATGCATTCTATGGTTGCAGCGGGCTGACAAGCATTATTATTCCGGATGGCGTGACGAGCATCGGGAATTCTGCGTTCTTTGGTTGTACCTGGCTGGCGAGCGTGGCCATTGGGAACGGTGTAACGAATATTGGGAGTAATGCGTTCGGTAGTTGTCGCAGGCTGACGGAAATTTATTACAATGCAGCGGAGGTTGCAGATCTTACCTCTAACAGTAATGTATTCAGCCGTGCAGGGACATCTGGAGGCGGTATCGAAGTAATATTCGGAGATGCCGTGAATTCTATCCCTGCTTATCTGTTGTATGTGAATTCAACTAATTCGTCTCCTAATATCACAAGTGTGACCATTGGGAACGGTGTAACAAGTATTGGGGATTATGCATTTGGTAGATGTAGCAGACTGACGGAAATCTATTACAATGCGGCGGAAGTTGCAGATCTTACCTCTTCTAGCTCTGTATTTTCTTATGCAGGAAGAGACGGAAACGGTATCACAGTAACTTTCGGAGATTCTGTTAAATCTATCCCTGCTTATTTGTTCTATGTGTCGATTTATCATCCCAATATCATAAGCGTTACAATTGGGAACAATGTGGAAAGCATCGGAGGTTATGCATTCTCTAGTTGCACTAGTTTAACGAGTATTACTATTCCGGATAGCGTAATGAGAATCGGAGAGTGTGCGTTCTCTTATTGCACCGGGCTGACGGAAATCTATTACAATGCAGCGGAGGTTGCAGATCTTACCTCTAACAGTAATGTATTCAGCCGTGCAGGGACATCTGGAGGCGGTATCGAAGTAATATTCGGAGATGCCGTGAATTCTATCCCAGCGTACCTTTTTGCTGTAGAGCATCCGGATTTTAGACCGAAAATTATAAATGTAACAATCGGGAACAATGTAACAAACATTGGAGATTCCGCTTTTGATTTTTGCAGTTGGCTGACAAGTATTGCGATTCCTGATAGTGTAACAAGCATCGGAGAAGAAGCATTCGCGTATTGCAGTGGGCTAACGAGTGTGGTTATCGGAAATGGTTTGACAAATATTGCAGATTATGCGTTTACACATTGCACCGAGTTGGAAAACGTAACAATGGAGTACGGAATAAAAATTATCGGACGTTCTGCGTTCTCTGGTTGTAGCGGGCTGACGAGCATAACCATTCCAGACAGTGTAACAAGTATCGGAAATTTTGCATTCTATGGTTGCAGTGGGCTAACAAGCATAACCATTCCGGACAACGTGACGAGCATCAGGGATTCTGCGTTCTATAACTGCAGCAGTTTGACAAGCGTTTATTATACTGGTACGGCAGAAGAATGGAAGGAAATCAGCATTGGCATAAACAATACCCCGCTTTCCTCCGCCACAGTGTACTATTTCAGCGCAGACGAGCCTGCGCTCAATGCAGACGGTACAGCGTATGACGGAAATTACTGGTACTATACTGAATCGGGCGAGATCGCAGTGTGGCTGAAAGAAAATTAATCCATTCCTCTTCAGTACCGAAAAATCGGTTTCGGATACAGGCGTATCGATCAAGAAGGGGGGCGGCGCGCAAAAATTTTGCGCGCCGCCCTCTTTTCCTTGAAAAATCCCGAAATTTGCGCTATAATGGACGGGTAAATAAAAAACGACGGAGAAAATGCAATGATCGACCTGACTACCATTAAAAATGCCGACAAAGAAGTGTACGAGGCGATGAACCTCGAACTTTCGCGCCAAAGGAACAACATCGAACTGATCGCGAGCGAAAATTTCGTTTCCCCCGCGGTGATGGCGGCGGTGGGTTCGCACCTCACCAACAAATATGCCGAAGGACTGCCCGGCAAACGCTATTACGGCGGCTGCCAGTACGTCGATATCGTCGAAAACCTCGCCATCGAACGCTGCAAACAGCTGTTCGGGTGCGACCATGCCAACGTACAGCCGCACAGCGGCGCGCAGGCGAATACGGCGGTGTATTTTGCGCTGCTGACGCCCGGCGATACGATCTTGGGTATGAACCTTTCGCACGGCGGCCATCTCACGCACGGTTCGCCCGTCAACATTTCGGGCAAATATTTCAAGATCGTGCCCTACGGCGTTTCCAAAGAGGACGAGCGCATCGATTATGCGGAATTGGAAAAGCTGGCGCTCGAAAATAAGCCGAAGATGATCGTTGCGGGCGCGAGCGCCTATCCGCGCATCATCGACTTCCCCCGTCTGCGCGAAATCGCGGACAAAGTGGGGGCGTACTTGATGGTCGACATCGCGCACATCGCGGGGCTCGTTGCGGCGGGGCTGCACCCTTCCCCCGTGCCGTACGCCGATATCGTTACGACGACCACGCACAAGACCCTGCGCGGACCGCGCGGCGGCGTCATCATGTGCAAAGAACAGTACGCGAAGGCGATCGATAAGGCGGTGTTCCCCGGCATGCAGGGCGGCCCGCTCATGCACGTGATCGCGGGCAAGGCGGTGGCGTTTAAAGAGGCGCTTTCCCCCGAATTTAAGGAATACCAGAAGCAGGTCGTCAAAAACGCGGCGGCAATGGCGGACGAATTTACGAAATGCGGCGTGCGCCTCGTCTCGGGCGGCACGGACAACCATCTGATGCTCGTCGATCTGCGCGACAAGAATATGACGGGAAAAGAACTGGAAAAAATGCTCGACGAAGTGAACATCACCGTCAACAAGAATACCATTCCTTTCGAAGAGACCAGCCCGTTCATTACGAGCGGCATCCGCATCGGCACGCCGAGCATCACGTCGCGCGGGTTCAAAGAAGAGGACGCGCGGCAGATCGCCCGCCTGATCTCCAAGATCATTGCCGAAAAAGAGGGCGCGTTCGACTATGTGCGCGCGGAAGTGAAAAAGCTCTGCGAAAAGTATCCGCTGTACGCGAACGATATTTTATAATTTTTATATCCGATTTTATATCCGAAACCGAAAAGGGTATTGCAGCTGCAATACCCTTTTCGGTTTTAATATTCTTTTCGTCCGGATAATACGTCCATGGAAATGTCAAAATAATCTGCCAGTTTTTTCAATTCGGTAACTTTTGGTTCGGAATGACCGGAACACCAATTGGATACCGTCTGTTTGCTGACGCCGATATCTTTGGCAAGTCTGTATTTTGTAATGGAGCGCTCGTTCAGAAGCATATTCAGATTTTCCGCAAAAACAGATAATTTTTCTTCCATAAGAAATATTGTATAAAAATAATCCAAAATTATTGACTAATCCAATAAATTGGACTATAATTAAACAAAAATTTTTGCTGATCGATACAGAATGAATAAAGATTCGGGAATTGAATGTTTGAAGTATCGATTGTATGCAAAGAGAGAGGAGTTATGCAGAAATTGCTTGAAGAACTTTTGGGAGACAAAATCGACATGTACGAAGAGCGCATGAGCGCGGAGGCGATAAAGCTGCGCGGCATCGCATTGGAAAGGGAGAAAGAGCTGATTGCCTGCTTCAAAAACGACGATCGGCTGCAAAAGGCCTTCGACGTATATGACGAGGCGCAGGGCGATTTGATCGCGCAGGGAGAGACGGATCAGTTTATCGCAGGATTTAAACTGGGGCTTCTTCTCGGCGCGGAAGTTTTTTGGGAAAAGAAAGACAAATGATTTGACAATTCCGCGCGGGAGTATTATAATACAGACAATTGAAACGATTCTTTGGGGCGGGGCGAAATTCCCCACCGGCAGTAACAGTCTGCGAAAGGCGCGAGCCTCCGAACGGGTGCAATTCCCGTACCGACGGTATAGTCCGGAAAGGAAAAGGATGTTTTGAGATGCGCACGCGCGGGATCAGCCGCGCGCCGTACGGTTTCAAAATTTTGCCCCGCATGTCTGCGGGGTTTTCTTTTGCCCCCGAAGCGATTTACGGGCCGCGCCGCCGCGCGGGATCCGTGCTTCGGGGCGTTTTTTAAGTTTTTCCGAAGGGTCGCACGCTCTGCGCGGAAGTTTTTTCTCCCGCGGCCGAGCGGAAAAAGTCTGTATGCGAGGTGTAAGTATGGAAGACAAGATCGTCAAAGCGGAAGAAAAGCGGCCCGCCGCCGCGCCTGCGGCCGGCGAAGTCGGGAAATGCCCGAACTGCGGCGGGAAAATGAAAAAGGACGAAAACGGCGAATACGTGTGCCCGTATTGCGATACGCGCGTTGCGGACGAACGTACGCGGGAGAAAAATGTACCCGCCGAAAAACGGAGGGGGAAGGCATACTTTACGGCTTCCCGCATCGCCAAGATCGCCATGCTGGCGGCGTTGGCGTACGTCGTTACCTTTTTCGAATTTCCTATTTTTCCCGCCACTCCTTATTTGCAGCTGGATTTTTCCAATGTGTTCGTGCTGTTGGGCGGATTTATGTACGGCCCTTTGGCGGCGATCCTCATCAGCGGCGTAAAAGAACTGCTTTCCCTGCTGGATACGAGCACGGGCGGGGTCGGGGAGATCGCCAATTTTCTGCTGACGTTCAGTTTCGTCATCCTGCCGACCCTCGTTTACCGCTTCAAAAAAGGGCTGCCCACCGTGATCGCCACGCTGGCGGCAGGAATCGTGCTGCTCGTTGCGGCGGGGCTGCTCGTGAACCGCTACATCAACTTCCCCCTGTACATGCAGGGGTCGGCGGCTTCGGTGTTTCAGGCGGTGTGGTGGTACATCGTCCTGTTCAACCTCATCAAAGGGGTCGCGGTGAGTTTGATCACGATCCTGCTGTACAAGAGAATTTCGCGGCTATTCGATAAGTTTTAATTGCAAAACGAGCGAGGATATATTATAATAGAAGAGGAATCCGCCCCGGGGCGGATACCTCTTTTCTTTTTTGCGGAGGGAGCATGATCACTTCGAACGAGCGGCAGACAATCGAATTTGCGCGCGAATACGCGAAGACGCTGCGCCCCGGCGACGTCGTTCTCCTGAAAGGAGAAATGGGCGCGGGGAAGACGATGTTTGCCAAGGGGATCGCCGAAGGGCTCGGCATTGCCGACGAGATCACGAGCCCAACCTATGCTTATATGAACGACTACGGCGGAAAGCTGTATCATTTCGACTGCTACCGCCTCAAAAACGGCGCCCAGGCGGAAGCGCTGGGGCTGTGCGACTATTTTTATGCGGACGGCGTCTGCGTCGTCGAATGGGCGGAAAACATTGCCGACGTTTTGCCGGACGGGTGCAAGGTCGTCGAGATCGTAAAGCGCGGGGAAACGGAGAGGGAGATCGTATGCCGATGAAAAATTATCTCGCGATCGATACTTCCAACGAGTATCTGACCGTGATCGCCTGCAACAACGGAAAGAGAACTGTCCTGTTCGAAGAAAACTGCGCGGCGCAGCACTCCGTGCGGCTGATGGGCGCGGTCGACCGCGTTTTGAAGGAGGCGGGGCTTGCCCCCGCGGAATGCGGCTTTTTTTGCGCGGTAACCGGGCCCGGTTCGTTTACGGGCATCCGCATCGGCATTTCCGCGGCGAAGGGGTTCTGCGCCGCGCTCGCAAAGCCGGCGCTCGGCATAACAACTTTCGAAACGCTCGCATATAATACAGAGAAAAAAGCGCTTGCCGCCGTTCCTGCGGGGCGCGGCTTCTATTACGTGTGCGGATTTGCGGAGGATAGATCCGTACTCCTGCCGCCGCGCTTCGTCGGCGGGGAGGAGCTTGCGAAGCTCGCCGGGGAATACGAAGTCGTGGCGCATGCGCCGATGCCGGTCCCTTATACGCGGGCGGATCCCGCCGCGGGGCTTGCGGCCGCCGCCGAGGCGGCGGGCGAAGAGCGCTTGGGGGATATTGCCGCGCTGTATGTCCGCAAGAGCCAGGCGGAAGAGGAACGCGCCGCCCGCATGGAAAGGGGGCAGCAATGATCTTGCGCAAATGGACGTACGAGGATATTCTCGCGATCGCGGCGCTCGAAAAGGAATGCTTTTCCGATCCGTGGACGTACGAGATGCTGGCCGATTCCTTTTTCAACGAAAACGTGCGCGCTTTGGCGGCGGAAGAGGGCGGCAAAGTGATCGGCTACGGGTTTGCCGTTTGCGCGGGGGAGGACGCGGACCTTGCGAACATCGCCGTTGCGGCGGCGTACAGGCGCAGGGGCGTTGCCGGTCAGATCCTGCGCGGCCTGGAAAACGAGGCTGCGCAGCAGGGCGCAAAGAGGATGTTTTTAGAGGTGCGCGTTTCCAACGCGCCGGCGATGCGCCTGTATCTGAAAGAGGGATACGTCGGAAGATACGCCCGTCCGCGCTATTATGCCGACGGCGAGGACGCGCTCGTCATGGAAAAAGAACTGTAAACCGTCCGCTTCGGCGGGCGCGCGGAGGTGCGCTATTTTATTCGAGAGGGAAGGACTTTCTCTCTTGCGGGAAGGGGACGGACCGGACCTCGTTCTGCTGCACGGCTATCTTTCCTGCAAGGAGAGCTTTTACTTTCAGATAAAATATTTTTCGAAATATTACAGGGTAACCGCCTTCGATTTTCGGGGCATGGGGCACAGCGCCCCCCTCGAAGAGGCGTGGTCGGTCGGAGATTACGCCGCCGAAACGCGGAGGCTGCTGTGCGGACTCGGAATACGGAGCGCGCGGCTGGCGGCGCATTCGTTCGGCGGAAGAGTGGCGCTGAAATTGCTTGCGGAAGAGCCGGCGCTCTTTTCGAGGGCTCTTTTGACGGGCTGCGCGGGCGTTCCGCCCCGCCGCGGGCCGCGCTACCGTGCGAAGGTGCGAGCGTACCGCATCGTAAAAAAATTTGCTCCGCGCTATGCCGAAAAAAAATTCGGCTCGGCGGAATACCGTTCGCTTTCGCCCGTCATGCGCGAAAGCTTTAAAAAGATCGTGAACGAGGATCTTACGCCCTTGCTTGCGCGGATCGCCGTGCCCACGCTCTATGTGTTCGGGGATAAGGATGCCTCCACTCCGCCGTATATGGCGCGGACGCTGCACGAAAACACGCCGGGTTCCGGCCTCGTGTTCATGAAGGGGTGTTCGCATTTTTGTTTCTGCGAAAAGCCGGAAGAATTCAACGCCGTCGCGCGGGAATTTTTCCGATAAATAATTGCGTTAAATCGTAAGAGGAAGGATACAGATGTTTACGTTGACCGCTGTTACCGAATATATCGTGATCGCCGTTGCCTGCGGTCTCTTGTATGCGCTTTGCTCGTTTCCGCTGTTGGGAGCCCTCCAACAGGCGGGTTACTGCGCGAAGAGATACCTCGCCTGGACGCGCAGGAAGGGGAATATGATCTGGTCGCGGTATATTCTGCTGGCGTTCCTGATCGCGCTCGCTTCGCTCGTGCTGGCATTGTGCTTTTCGTTTGCGGGCCGGTGGGCCGCATATATCGCGCTGATCCCCGTGCCGCTGTTCGCAGCCGTGTGGTGTGCGGCGGAACGACGCGCTTTAAAAGTGCCTCTTGCGCCCACGGCGCGCGCAAAACGCATATACGTCCTCAATATTTTTGTGCTTGCGGCCGTTTCTTTCGCCATCGTTTTAGGTGTGAACGCAATTTCGCGCGCGACGGGGAACGACCTCGTTTCGCATTTGCGGTATCTTCCTTTGGCCGTTTTGCCCCTATTGATGCCCGTGCTTTTGGCGGCGGCGAACGCGCTCGAAAAGCCCTTTTCCGCGGCGAAGAACAAAAAATATGTGGAGGCCGCGCGCCAGAAACTGCACGGCGCGCGCTGCGTGAAGATCGGCATCACGGGAAGCTGCGGAAAGACGAGCGTCAAAAACTTTTTGGCGGCGATCCTTTCGGTGCGGAGCAAGGTGCTCGCGACCCCCGAATCGTACAACACGCCGCTGGGCATTGCGAAAGCGGTGGAAGGCAAAGACCTGAACGAATACGACTTTTTCCTGGCGGAAATGGGCGCGCGGCACGCGGGCGATATCCGCGAATTGTGCGAGTTGGTAGAGCCGGATCACTGTATCGTAACGGGGATATGCCCGCAGCATATCGAGACCTTCGGCGGGATTGAGGGCGTCATCGCGGCGAAAGGCGAAATCCTGCAGGGGACGAAAGAGGGCGGATTTGCGGTGATCGGTATGGACGAAAATACCGAAAAACTGGATGCGTCGGCGGCAAAACTCGTCAAAGTTTCGGTCGGGGAGCACGGAGAGTGCGGCGCGATCGACGTCAAATGCTCGACGAAAGGCATCGATTTCAAACTCGCGCTGGGGATTTTGCAGATCGAGGCGCACAGCAAACTGCTGGGCGCGCACAACGCGGCGAACATCGCGCTGGCGGCGGCAATGGCTTTCAAGCTCGGCTTTACCAAGGAAGAGATCGCGGAAGGAATATCGAAAATCGATTACGTGCCGCACCGTTTGCAGCCTTACGAAGCGAACGGGGTTACGATTTTGGACGACGCGTACAATTCGAACGTGCGCGGCGCGGCCGCGGCGGTAGACGTCCTGCGCCTGTTCGGCGGCAGAAAATTCGTCGTAACGCCGGGACTTGTGGAACTCGGCGTATTGGAGGAGGAAGAAAATCTGCGGCTCGGCGAACGTCTGGCCGGGCTCGACCGCGTGATTCTGGTGGGTGCAACGCTCGTGAATGCGGTCAGGAAAGGGTATGCGGCTGCGGGCGGCGATGCGGAAAAGCTGACGGTCGTGCCCACGTTGGAAAAGGCGCAGGATCTCCTTTCGCAGGAATTGAGAGAAGGGGATACCGTCCTGTTTTTGAACGATCTGCCGGATATATATAATTGACGCCGTTCGCCGAAACTTTTTGGGCGGACGGAGGGATTTTCCGAGCTTTTAAAAACGAAGGATTCTTTCTTCGCGCCCGCGCCGTATTTGCGGGATAAGCGCAAAATAAAACTTACCGAAACACCGAAGCGAAAAAATTTTGCGGAGGTGTTTTTTTATGCGCAAAAATGTGGCCGTCTTTTTCGGCGGGAGGTCTTGCGAGAACGAAATTTCCGTGATCACGGGCACGATGACCGCGAATCTGCTGCGCGGCGAGCGGTACGAGGTGTTTCCCGTTTACATAGCGCAGAACGGGTGCATGTATACGGGCGACCTGTTCGATACGGCGACCTTCAAGGAGGCCGATCTCAGTAAAAAATTCGACCGCGCGTCCGTCGCGGACGGGAAGCTGTACGCCGTGCGCGGAAAAAAAATGCGCGAGCTGTGCGCACTCGATTGCGCCCTGAACTGCTGCCACGGCATAGGCGGCGAGGACGGGGCGGTGGCGGGACTGCTCGATCTGAACGGGGTTCCCAACGCTTCCCCCGATATGGCGGCTTCCGCTCTGTTTATGGATAAGGTGCTCACAAAACTTGCCGCGAAAGCGCTGGGCATTCCGTCGGCCCCGTATTTCAAGATCTCCGAAGGGGATTACAGAAAGCGCGGCGCCATGGCGGTGCGGTGCGTGGAAGAGCGGCTGGGTTATCCCGTGATCGTAAAGCCGGCAAGGCAGGGTTCGAGCATCGGCGTCGCGGTCGCGGAAGACCGTGCCAGGCTGGTTTTTGCCATTGAATCCGGCTTTGCGTACGATACCGTGCTCCTTGCCGAAAAATATCTGCCCGAAAGCCGCGAGATCAATTGCGCGGCGTATAAACGGGGAGACGAGATCGTCGTTTCCGAATGCGAAGAGCCGAAAACGAACCATAAATTTCTGACGTTCGGCGACAAATACCTCGACGGCGGCAAAGAAGGGCGGAGCGATCTGCCGGCGAAAATTTCCAAAGCGAGTTCCGATCTCGTAAAGGGATACACGAAACTTTTATACCGCCGCACGAATCTGCGCGGGATCGTACGGGCAGACTTTCTTTTAAGCGGGGGAGAGGTGTATTTCAACGAGATGAATACGGTTCCCGGGTCGATGGCGTGGTACCTGTTCTGCGACCGCCTTTCCGATTTTTCGGAAATTCTGGCGGCGCTCGCGGAGCAGGGCATCTGCGACTACAGGGCGCGCGCGGGCAAGAAGCTGCTTTCCGGCTACGGAGTTTTAAAGGGGTTCCGCCCGGCGGGAAGAAAGGGCGGAAGGTGAGCGGAAGCGCCGCCGCAAAAAATAAAAAACTTAAACTAAAACCACATAAGGAATTTTCGACAGAAGGTTCAAACTTTTTACCGCCGCGGCAAATTTGCCGCGGCGGCGGCAAACGCTTGAATTTTGCGCGCGGATTTGTTACAATAAAAGGCGAAAGAAAAACTTATTGAGGAGTCGAAAGCATGGCGAAGATCAAGATGAAAACCCCGATCGTCGAAATGGACGGCGACGAGATGACGCGCGTATTGTGGCAGTGGATCAAGGAGGACCTCATCCTTCCGTACGTCGATTTAAAGACGGAATACTACGACCTGGGCCTCGTAAACCGAGACAAGACGGACGACCGCGTTACGATCGAGGCGGCAAACGCGAATAAAAAGTACGGCGTGGGCGTAAAATGCGCCACCATCACCCCGAACGCGCAGCGCGTGGAGGAGTATAAACTCAAACAGATGTGGAAGAGCCCCAACGGCACCATCCGCCGCATATTGGACGGCACGGTGTTCCGCGCGCCCATTCTGGCAAAGGGGATCACGCCGTATATTCCCGGTTGGAAAAAGCCCATCGTGCTCGCGCGTCATGCCTACGGCGACGTGTATTCGGGCGTGGAGACGCGGACGGAGCGCGGGGATAAGGCGTATCTCGTCGTGGAGGGCGAAGACGGCGCCGTAAAAGAAAAGCTGCTGGTACAGGACTTCGAAAAGGGCGGCGGCATCGTGCAGTCGGTGCACAATCTGGACAGATCCATCCAAAGTTTCGCCCGTTCCTGCTTCAATTACGCGCTCGACGTGAAGATGCCCTTATGGTTCGCGACGAAAGACACCATTTCCAAAAAGTACGATCACCGTTTTAAGGATATCTTTGCCGAAATTTTTGAAAAGGAATACAAAGAAAAGTTTGCGGCGGCCGGGATCGAATATATGTACACGCTGATCGACGACGCGGTCGCGCGCGTCGTCCGTTCGGAAGGGGGCATGGTTTGGGCCTGCAAGAATTACGACGGCGACGTGATGAGCGATATGGTCGCAACCGCGTACGGTTCGCTTGGTCTGATGACTTCCGTGCTCGTTTCCCCCGAGGGGAATTACGAATTCGAGGCGGCGCACGGCACGGTTACCCGCCATTATTACAAACACCTCAAAGGGGAGGAGACTTCCACCAATTCGGTGGCGACGATCTTCGCCTGGACGGGTGCGCTTGCCAAGCGCGGCGAACTGGACGGAATCCCCGAACTTGCCGAATTCGCAAAGAAACTCGAACGCGCGACGGTGGAGACCATCGAGGCGGGCGAAATGACGGGTGATCTCGTTTCCCTGTTCCATGCGGAAGGGATCGCGCCGAAAAAGCTGGATTCGCGCGCCTTCTTAAAGGCGGTGGCCAAACGCATGGCATAAAGGTCGACTAATATAAATAATTGTAATATTTTATGTGGGGCATGCGTTCCGTACGGCGGGGACGTGTGCCTTTTTAATATTTATTTCTGCAATTTTTTAAAAACACTTGCTTTTCACGAAAACAAGTGTTACAATACGGATATAAAATGTCCTTTTGCTATACTACAAAAGGAAGGGCGGCTGCGCTTACCTGCGCAGCCGCCCGGGGAAAATTCATTTATCGGCAAGGGCCGTTGGGTCCGAACGGGCGCAGAACATGCGCCGTATGCAGGAAGAACCTGCGCGGCAGACCGCCGCGCGAAACGATGAGAAAAGCAGAGGAGTTTATTATGGACGGTTATCGCAAATCAAACAAAAAGACGATCCTTCTGTCCGTCTTGATCGCCGTTTGCTGCCTTACGCTGATCGCAGGGGCAACGCTCGCGCTGTTTTCGGGCAACGCAAAGTATCCCATCAGCGTTAACAGCGGCGACATCGAGATCGAAACGGCCGTAACGCTCAACGAAGCGTGGCTGCAGGGGCAGAACGAGGACGACCGCACCGTTATGGATACGAAAGACGTAACGGACGGCAGCATTCAGGTCGTGGACGAGCAGGGCGGATCGCTCGGCACGGTTTCGATCGGCGACCCTGCGGCGGGCGCGGATGCGGACGCTGTGAAGGAGATCGGCCTTCAGGGCATCGGCCGCGGCGTCGGCGCGCGCTTTACGCTGAGCATCACGAACAAGAGCAGCGTCGCAATGAAGTATATCGCTTACATAGATTTGGGAGACAGCGCATTCGCGCAGGAGCTTACCGTCGAAGGAGCGGACGGCGCATTTGCCGAAAAGAACGGCAGCAGCGTCGTGTTTACGCAGACTTCGGAAGGAGAAGCCGGCTGGGCGTACGCGAGCGCCGCGGCCGACCCCGAACAGGGTTCCGCGCTGGGAACGGTCTCCTTTGAAATTTCGCTGCCGTGGGACGCTGCGACAGGCGGTTCGGCAGAGCTTACCCTCGTGATCGAAGCGGTGCAGTCCAACGCTTATACGGGCAACGTAAGTTTCGGCGGTACGGAATATGAGACGCTCGGCGATGCGCTTGCCGCCGCGGCAAACAGCGACGAAACGGAAGCGACGATCTACCTTGGCGCCGGCGAGCAGGAGATCCCTGCCGACGTATCCGGATTGGAGAACAAATCGGTTACCGTCATGGGCGCGGGGCAGAACGCGACGACCTTAACGGGAACATATACGGTGCCTGCGGGCGGAACGTTTACGTTGGCGAACGCGACGCTCGATTCGGCGGGAGAGACAAATGCGATTTCTTCCCGCAATGCGGATTACGGCGATATCGTTATAGACAACGCAACCGTAAACGGCGGTATTTATCTGTATAAGGGTTCGTCGGATACTTCCGATAACGGAGATGTTGCCGTTACGGATTCCACGGTAAACGGGAAGATTACCTATTCGAATTATGTAAAAACGACGGCGGACAGCGCCCTTGTCGTATCCGACAGTACGGTTACGGGTGGAATCTCCTACAGAGGGACGGGGAATGCTTCCGTCGGGACGCAGAGCACGCGGTCGCTTTCGGCGCGCGTTGCCCCGAATCCGCAGTACAGCACGGTGGTCATCGATAACGTCGTTTCGAACAGCAATCTTTCGTTTACAAACGTAAACGTCGAAATTACGGATACGGAAATTTCGTTTGTCTACAGCAATTTACCGGCAATTCTTACGGTAAGCGGCGGCACGGCAAATATTTCCGGACTGACCGTTGACGTTGACTATAATTCGGAACCGATTATGATAACGCAGTCTATGACGTTCAGTTCAGGCGCGCAAGTCGAATTCACCGATTGCACGATCGACATCTATCATGCGAGAACGAGCGATCTTAGGGTCGCCGGCATGAACATTACCGGCGGGAGCAGCGTAACGCTTGCGGGAAATACCCGCTTCACGATCAACGGCGATCAAACCGTCATTCCCGGCGATTACGTAATGGCGTTCGATCTGACCTCTGCTTCGACTTTGACCCTGCAAGACAGTGCGCAGGCGAGCGTTTTCCGCGGGGCATATCTCGAAAAGGGGAGTACCATCAATGTTACAGATGACGCAGTGCTTTCGGCGGCGTCGCATGCGATCGAAGGAAACAACTTAAACGGCACGATGAACGTGAATATTTCGGGCAATGCGACGGTGCGCAGCAACGGTTCTACTGCGATCTATATGCCGAATGCGGGCACGATCAATATGACGGGCGGCACAATCGAAGGCAATTGGTCCGGTATCCATGCGAAGGTCGGGAACATCAATATTTCCGGCGGAACGGTGCGCGCCACGGGCGAAAAGAACGTCGTCGGGGCGAACAGCGAAGTAAACGGCGGCAGCGGTTCGCAGAGCGAGGGCTCGGCGATCGTCCTGCATTCGCATTTATACGCAGTTACCCCTTCTTCCTCGAACGACTATGCGGCAGCGGGCGCAACGAATGCTTTGAACGTTGTCATCGGCGAAAGCGCCGTGCTCGAATCCGCGAACTGGAACCCGATCACCTATTACGATTGGGCAAAGGTCGAACAGGAAGTTTCGATCGACAGCGGCGCTTACGAAGTATATACCGTGGCGACGGATAAAGTTTCGCTCGCGCGGATTGCGGATAAACAGATCACTACGTTTGCGTACAGCAATATTCTGCTGAATGCAGACATCACGGACGTAACGGAAGACAGCATCCGCTTCTATACCGAAGGGCAGGAAGTGGTGTTCGATCTCGGCGGCCATACTATTTCCGGCGACGATTCGACGGGGAATTGCATCATCCGTTTCCGCTCGCACGATGCGGACGGTTCAAGCAACCTGACAATTCAAAACGGTACTATTTCTGCAGAAAGCAACACGGCCTGTGCAATCATCGTCAGCACCGATGCGGGCAATCTTTGGCTGCAGGATTTGGAGGTCAATAATTGTCGGGAATATGCAGTGGCAATTAAGGTGTTTGACGGAAATAATAAAGTCTACCTTGATAATGTTAACGTAAATTCGCGAGTGGGCGGCGGCCTGGAAGTAATGTCGTATGCCGAATTGCGGAATTGTACTTTTAATCAATCCGGGGCTTACGATCACAATAGTTCGAACGTTGCAGTATCGAATAACGGTGTTGTAAATATTTACAGCGGTACCTATAATGCGGATAATGAACAGGGATATGCGACTTATATTTACAACAGCGGCGGCACGATCAATATTTATGGCGGAACCGTCGCTGCGGCAAGCACAGCGATCCGTTCGGACGGCGATACTTTTGATAATACGGCAAGCGGCAATTTGAATGAATACCCCGAAGGGGCTTACATCAACATTTACGGCGGCGAATTTACGGGCGCCATCGATTGCCGCGGCAATACGGTTGCCACCGTGCACAATGCGGAAGGGCTGAAGGCGCTTGCGGGTGCTTCTTCGATTTCGGGCAATTTCACGCTCGTTGATGACAGCGGCGAAAACGTGATCGACATCAGCGGCGGCGAATGGACGCCGATCGCGGCGGGCACGCGCGACGGCAATACGTATACGGCCGAGAGCAAAACTTTCTCCGGTACATTCGACGGCAACAACAATACGATCAAGGGCCTTACGATCACGCAGATGCCCGAAGGCGCTTCTGCCGATTATGCGTTCGGCTTGTTCGGCGTGGTAGACGGCGGCACGATCAAAAATCTGAATCTTACCGACGTGAACATCAACTTGCCGAGCAGTGAATGCGCGAGCGGCGTTGTGGGCCTTTTGGTCAACGGCGGCACGGTCGAAAACGTTACCGTTTCGGGCAACGTTACGGCAGGGCGAGGAAATGCCGGCATCGTCGGCCGCATGACGGTCAGCGGAACGATAAAAGATTGTGTCAATGAGGCGACGATCGTAGGCATGCTCTCGGGCGGCAATACGGCGGGCATCGTCGGCGCGGCGTACTATACCGCGGAAGGCAAAGAAATGACGATCGAAAACTGCACGAACAACGGCGCCGTTACCGGCCTTTACGGCGTGGGCGGTATCGTCGGTCTTTCTGCGGCGAAGGTTTCCGGATGCGAAAATTATGGCGCAATCACAGGAAACGGCGCCAGCGTGGGCGGCATCGTCGGAGAGCAGCAGAATTACGGTTCGATTAAAAACTGCATTAACTATAAAGACGTCGTAAACAAAACGGCGAATACAGGAGCGTACGGTACGGGCGGCATCGTCGGCTGGGTCCGTTACAGCGGCGCGGCAAGCGCATACCCGCTGAAAGGTATCATCACCGTAGAGGGCAACCGCAACGAGGGCAGCGTAACTACGGGCGGGGCGTCGGCCGGCGGCATCGTCGGGCACGTCTACAACGCGGCCGTGGTTACGAACAACGTGAACACGGCGGCAGAGATCGGTTCCGCCAACTTTGCTGCGGGCATCGTCGGGTCGATTCAGGTTGACGATGACAATTCGTTCCTGGAAGATACTTATCGGATCGAAATCGAATACAATGCTTCCACAACAGCGACCGAAAATATTACCGGACCGTGCAAGGATCAGTATGCTTACAACAACTTGGGAGACAGTTCGAAACTGGTTTTCGAAAATAACTTCGCGAGCGAGGACGAACTGAACGGAGCGTTGGAAAACATTGCATAAAAATTTTCGTTTGGTAAAAAACAGTCGGCTTCGGCCGGCTGTTTTTACATTTTCGATGTGTCGGCACAAAATACAGGCTTTGCCGAGGAAAGGAGATTATAATCCGCTTTGACAACAGCAAAAAAACGGAAAACGGCGGCATTTAATGGCAGGCCGGCTGCAAAATCGGAAGGCTCCTGTTTTACGGGCGAGGGGTGCGAGGCGCTTCTGCCATAAAAAAGCGCCCGTTGAGGGACGGTGAGGGGCTTTGTTTATGGTTTTTCATCGGGTTGACGGCAGGGTCGGCAGGGGCGGCCTTTTCGGCAGATCATGCTTTTTTAAGGGATATCGGACCCCGACGGCAGTATTGAAAATTTTGACGGAAGAATAAACAGACGGCGGCGGAAAAGCGTACAAGGAGAAAGAGAATTATACGGCGGCGGAAAAGAACTGCGCGCGGCGCTTTTTAAAAGAAGGGGAACATCCGAAGGGAGAAGAGCGGGCGGCGCATGATTTTGCGCAAAGGGAAAACACTGTATTTGCGGGCGATCCCGCGGGAGGGAATGTATGTGTACTGCATTGACGAGCAACGGCAAAAAATTTTTATTCGGCAGGAATCTGGATCTCGAATACGGGTTTCAGGAACGGGTAACGCGCGTACCGCGGCGGTTTCCGCTCACGTTTCGGGCAGAGCCGCCGCTTAGAGAGCATTACGCGCTCATCGGTACGGCGGCGGAGGACGGGAATTTTCCGCTTCTGGCGGACGGGATGAACGAGAAGGGGCTATGCGCCGCGGGGCTGAATTTCCCCGAAAGCGCGTCATATTCTCCCGAGCGCGCGCCGGGCGCACATAACATAGCTCCGCACGAAATGATCGCCTGGGTTTTGGGGCGGTGCGCCTGCGCGAAAGAGGCGGAAGAACTGCTGCGGGGCACGCGCGTTGCGGCGGAGGCGTATGCGCCGCACTATCCGATTGCGCCGCTGCATTGGATCTTTGCGGACAGAGAGTATTGCTTTGTGGCGGAGCCGCGCGGCGGAAGATTGGATCTGTACGAAAATACCGCGGGCGTGCTCGCAAACGAGCCGCCGTTCGGCTTCCATATGCAGAACCTGCGCGCCTATCTCAACCTGACGGCGGAATATCCGAAAAGCCGCTTTCCGTCGCCCGCACTGCGCCCGTACGGGGTCGGAATGGGCGCGTTCGGGCTGCCTGGGGACTGCTCGTCTTCGTCCCGTTTCGTGCGGGCGGCGTTTTATCGGGCCAACAGCGCCTGCGGCGAGGGGAAATTTGCGGAAGTATCGCAGTTTTTCCATGTTCTCGGCGCCGTGGAGATGCCGCGCGGCGGCGTGCTGACGGCGGAAGGGAAGTGCGACATGACCCGCTATGCCTGCTGTATGGATGCAGAGGCGGGCGTGTATTACGTCAAAACGTACGAAAACAGCCGCGTGCGCGCTTACGGCATGCGGACGGAAGGGGATGTGATACAGCAATTTTCGATGCAGGGCGAAGAGGATATTTTATTCGTCGATTGAGCGGACGGGGCGGTTTTCTTTTCTTCGCTTCTCGCGGGAAGGGCGAAAGCGGCGGCAATTCTTTGCCGTTCGGCATTTTTGCGTCGGTGCGGGCATAGGATAGTGGAAAGATAGGAGGCCGTTATGCGCAGGACCCTTTGTTTTTTGCTCGCGCTCGCCATTATGCCCGCTCCGTTTTTGCTGAGCGGCTGCGGCGAAAGCGAGGGCGAACGCAGCCGATATGCCATTCAGGCGGAATACGAAGAGGGCGTATTGTCCGCGGAAATGAATTTTTCTTATTACAACGATACGGAAAGCGAAATAAGTTCCCTTTCCTTCAATTTATACGGCAACGCCTACCGCGAAGGCGCGGTTTACGCGCCCGTTTCTCCCGCTTTTAAGGCTTCGGCGTATTACGGCGGAGAGAGTTTCGGCGGCATGGATATCCTCGAAGTTTCCCCGTGTGCGGGCTGGGAAATTGCCGGGGAAGATGAGAATGTTCTTCGCGTCGGGCTCGAAAAGAGCGTCGCCCCCGGAGAGCGCGCGCAGATCACCGTCTCGTACGAACTGCGGCTGGCCGCGGTCGATCACCGCACGGGCATCGCCGAACGCGCGGTGAATCTCGGCAATTTTTACCCCGTTCTGTGCGTATACGAAGAGCCGGGCGGCTTTTACGAATGCGCCTATTATTCGAACGGAGATCCCTTTTACAGCGCGTGCGCGGACTATTCCGTAACGCTGACGGCGGATGCCGATTACGTCGTCGCATCGTCGGGGGAGACGGTTTCCGCCGCGCAGAACGGGGCGAAGAAGACGTACGGATATTCGCTGGAAAATGCGCGCGATTTCGCGCTGGTTTTAAGCCGCGAATTTACCGTTTTGCAGGCGGAAACGAACGGGATTTCCATAGCCTATTACTATTACGAAGACGAAGCGGCGGCAGAAACGCTCGCGCTGATCGAGCGGTGCGTAACCTATTTTGAGGATACGTTCGGGGAATATCCGTACCGGACATATGCCGCGGTGCAGACGGGGTTCTGCTATGGGGGGATGGAATATCCGGGGCTTGCGATGCTCAGCGACGGGGTAACCGGGCTCGATTATCTGTATACCGCCGTGCACGAAACGGCGCACCAATGGTGGTATGCCGCGGTGGGGAACAACCAAATCGAAAACGGGTGGATGGACGAGGGGCTCGCCGAATATTCGACCCTCCTGTTTTTTGAAAACAATCCCGAATACGGCCTGACGCGGGAAGGGCTTACGGGCAACGCGCATACGGCGTACAACGCCTATTGCAGCGTGTATTCGCAGGTTTTCGGCAAGGCGGATACGACCATGGACCGCAAGCTGTGCGATTACGGCGAATACGAATACGTGAACATCGCGTACAACAAGGGAATGATCCTGTTCGACACTTTGCGCGACGCGCTCGGAGGGCGCAAATTTTTCTCCGCGCTGCGCCGCTATTATACGGCCAATGCGGGTAAGATCGCCGGGCCGGAAGAGCTGTGCGCGGCGTGCGGGAACGGCGGGGCGGCGATCGTACGGTCGTTTGTGGACGGCAGCGCGGTGATCTGAAAAGCGCGTCCGTCATGCCCGCCGGGCATTGCGGGATATCAAAAACAGGTATTGTACATTTTTTTCGGGGCGTGGTACAATAGAAAAAACGAAAAACCGCGGCCGCAAAGGCGGAAAAGAGTTTTTTGCGGCGCCGTGAAGAATTCGGAGGGAGACTGTTATGGAATATACGGACCTCGGGAACAGCGGGATAAAGATTTCCCGCTTCTGTCTGGGATGCATGAGCTTCGGCGATCCGGCAAGCCAAATGCACGCCTGGACGCTCGACCCAGCCGGCAGCGAAAAGATCATTCGCCGCGCGCTCGATCTGGGCATCAATTTTTTCGATACGGCGAATTGCTATTCGGCGGGTACGAGCGAAGAATATCTCGGGCGGGCGATCAAAAAAAACGTCGCCCGAGACAAGGTGGTGCTGGCGTCGAAGGTATATTTTAACGAGGGAAATTTATCGAAAAAGGCGATCGACCGCGAGATCGACGGCACGCTCAGGCGGTTGGGGACGGACTATCTCGATCTATACATCATCCATCGCTTCGATTACGGCACGCCGATCGAAGAGACGATGCAGGCGCTGCACGGGCTTGTAAAAGAAGGGAAGGTGCGCGCGTTGGGCGCTTCGGCAATGTACGGCTATCAGTTTTACAACATGCAGCTGTGCGCGCGCGATAACGGCTGGACGCCCTTCGTCTCCATGCAGAACCATTATAATCCTTTTTATCGGGAAGACGAGCGCGAACTGATCCCCCTGTGCAGGCAGATGAACGTGGCCCTGACGCCGTACAGCCCGCTCGCCGCGGGCAGGGCCGCCCGCCCGAACTGGGAGGCGGATACGGAGCGCAGCCGCACGGATAAAGTCGCGCACGGCAAGTATGATTCCACCGAAGAGCAGGACAAAGCGATCGCCGCGCGGATCTGTGCGCTTGCGCAGAAATACGGCGTTACGATGACGCAGATCACGTTTGCGTGGCATTTTGCCAAGGGGATCGCCTCGCCGATCATCGGCGCGACGAAGGAGAAATATCTCGACGACGCGGTCGGTGCGTTCGAAGTAAAATTGACGCAGGAAGATATCGCGTCGATCGATGAATGCTATGTCCCGCACAAAATCGTGGGAGCGCTGTAATACGCGCCGGAAGGAGACGTTAAAAAGGCGGACGCAAGTTTTGCGTCCGCCTTTTTTAAACGGAAGGGGGGATAATTTTTCGTATTCCGATAAACGGATCAAATTTATAGGGCCTTTTACGGCGTGCAACGTTAAAATAACGATGTACAACACGGCAAAAGAGCGGTCCGCTGTCAAGCGGACCGCTCTTTTGATGAAAAGACGCGCTGCATAAAGTTTTGCAGGCGTTCGAAGGCGCGGAGCGGGCTTTCGCCGGAAAGCGCCGCGCTCTTCAGAGGGCAAAGGTCCAGAGAATTGCGGGCGCGGTCAATGGCAGCCGCCGCACGTTTTGCAGTTTCCGCTGCACTTTTTGGCGGGTTTGCCGGTCGCGGAAAACATTTCGCCGCTCCAGTCGCGGACGGCGGCCTGCCCGCAGGCCGGGCAGCGCACGGCGTCGTCATATTTCTGTACGAGTTCTTCGAATTTTTTTCCGCACTTTTCGCATTTGTACTGTAATATGGGCATCGTCAGGCCTCCTCATTCGTTTTTTGCGTCTCCGCACGGCGGAAGCGCTTGGCCGAAAAATCCTTTTTCATAGCGTTCAGCAGCAGAGATCGGCCGCTGAATACGTGCGCCGCATAATGGATAACGAACACCAAAGCGCCGCATAAATTGCAGATAATGTCTTCCATCGTGTCGTTTACGAGGGTGGCGAAGGTACCGTCGGCAAGCTCGACGGGCACGCCCTGCGCCGTACCTTCCAGCAGTACGTCCGTGGTAAATTCGAATACTTCCCAAAGCGCGGCAAACATCAGCGATACGGAAAAGCAAACGAAGATCACGAAGACGGGGCGCAGCGCGCCGACGTCTGCCAGTTTGCACACGAAGAACAGCCCGATGATCGCGCCCAGATAGCCGAACGCGAAATGCATCGCCAAATCGTACCACCACACCGAGCCGTAAAAGCCGAGCACCGACCCGAGAAAGGATGCGAGGAAGGTAAAAATCACGAATACTGCGTAAATAGTATCGCCGATGGATTCTTTGAAGATCGGGCGGAACACAAAGGGGATCAGCCAAAGGAGGGTATTGGATACGAGTACGGCCATGCGCCCTTCGGTACGGCCCGCGGCGGCGCGGTAGATCGTAAGGCCGAGCATGACGGCGAACATGATCGCGGAAGCGGCGTATACCGCGAGGCGCAGCGGAGGTATTGTCCTTTTGCGTACGGTCTGTTCGTTCATGTTCGTGTGGCCTCCCTTTCAAATTCAACTACGACTATTGTATGCCGCATACGGCAAAATTTTATTAAGATGCTGAAAATTTTTTATTTATTATACCAAAGCGCGAAAAGATTGGCAAGCGGCGCGCGGCTTTCTCATAAAAGAGCGAAAAAAAACATACAATAAAAAGAGACCGGAAAGAGAGGTGAGTCGCTGTGCGCCTGTTCGAAGAAATATTGTCCGCGTTGGGCGGGGACGAAGAGATCGCCTTCGGCGGAGCGAAGGTAGTATTGTACGCGGGCCGCTGCGCCTATTTCGAAAACGTAAAGAGCATCCTCTCTTTCAGCAAAGAAGCGGTAACCATTCAGTTGAAGAAAGGCACGGTATGCGCGGAGGGGGAAGGCCTTGCCGTCGCCCGGTACGGAGAAGGGGACCTGCTTCTGACGGGAAACGTCCGAAAGATCGAAGTCGGGGGAGAACAGGCATGACCCCTCTGTTCTGCGATTGGATCGAAATCGTCGGGATCGCGCCGTTCCGCGCGGTGGATAAGATCGTTCGGGCGGGGATCAGCGTGTATGACGTGCACAAAAAGGGCGCGGCATGCCTAAAATTGCGGGTAAAATCCAAAGAAACCGAAAAAATTTTTGCAATTTTCCGCGGTTCGTGTTATACTGTAACAAAGACGGGTCCCGCCCGCCTGAAACGCGCGTTGCGCGCGGTATACGCGCGCGCGGGGCTGGCCGCGGGAGCGATCGCCTTTTTGCTGCTTTCGGCGGCGAGCAACTTTTTTATTTTCCGCATCGAGGTGAACGGCAGCGGCGCCCGCTATGCCGAGCGCGCGGAAGAGATCCTCTCGGCCGAGGGGGTGCGCGCCTTCGCGCCGTACGACGGCGAGGCGGCGGAACGCGCGTGCGAGCAGCTCGCCGCGCTTCCGGGCATCGTATTTGCCCGGGTGCGGAAAAGCGGCTGCGTGGTTACCGTTACGCTCGAAGAGAGCGACGAGATCGCGGCTCCCGAATGGAGTTCGTCGCTGGTATCCCCCCGCGCGGGGATCGTGGAAAGCCTGACGGTGCTCCGCGGCACGCCGCTCGTTGCGGAAGGGGATCCCGTTGCGGAAGGGCAGGAGCTCGTCGGCGGGTTTTTTGTAACCGAAAGCGGCGAGCGAAGGGAGACGTTCGCGATCGCGCGCTGTTCGCTCCTGTGCGAAAGCGTTTTCGAATATCGCAGCAGCGAGGAGAGCGAGGAGGCGGCGCGCCGTGCCTCGGCGGCGGCGCATCTGCAGGCGGGAGGAGAGATCGCGGAAGAAAAAATCGGCTGCCGTGCCGAAGAGGGCGGGTTCGTGTATACCGTCGAGCTGACGGTGCGCGTGCTCTGCTCGGTGAATATGGGCTGAAACCATGCCCTATGCGGCATGAAAAAACGGAAAGGAACTGTATGGAACGGATGAAAATCGCGATCGACGCGGGCAATTTGGAAGATTTGCAGAGATTGCTCGGCACGTTCGATGAAAATCTGAATATCATAACCCGCGAACTGGGGGTCGAAGCCTCGGTCGACGGCGTGAAACTGAAAATCTCCGGCCCGGAGACGGAAGCAAACCTCGCCGCCCGCGTGCTGGAGGGGATCTTGAAGCTCATCCGCGCGGGAGAAAGCGTGGATAAATCGCGCATCGTCTATTGCATCGAGCTGGCGCGGGAGGGCAACCTCGACGACATCGAGCAGGTGATGAGCGGCGTCGTTGCCATCACGTCGCGCGGAAAACAGATCAAATGCAAGACGGTCGGCCAGAAAAAGTACGTCGACGCGATCAAAAACAATTCGGTCGTGTTCGGCGTCGGTCCCGCGGGCACAGGAAAGACTTATCTGGCGGTGTGCCTCGCCGTGAGCGCCTATAAGGGGAAGCAGGTCGAGAAGATCATTCTGACCCGCCCCGCCGTGGAAGCGGGCGAAAAGCTCGGCTTCCTTCCGGGCGATCTGCAGACGAAGGTGGACCCGTACCTGCGGCCCCTGTACGATGCCCTGCAAGAGATGTTCGGCATGGAAACTTACCTGAAACTGATGGAAAAGGGCGTCATCGAGATCGCTCCGCTCGCGTATATGCGCGGCAGGACCCTTTCGAACGCGTTCATCATTCTCGACGAGGCGCAGAACACGACCTGCGAACAGATGAAGATGTTCCTCACGCGCATGGGCGACGGCAGCAAAGTGGTTGTAACCGGCGACGTAACGCAGATCGATCTGCCCGACGGGAAAAAGAGCGGGCTGAAACATGCCGTTTCCATTTTAAAGAACATCGAAGGCATCGAAACGGTCGCATTGACGGCGAAAGACATCGTGCGCAACCCGCTCGTGATGCAGATCGTGCGCGCATATGAGCGCGAGAATACGAGAGAGGAAAGAAAGAGAAGATGAGATACGCGGAACCGGTCGAAGTTAAAAAATTCGGGCGGAACGAATGCGTGAAGAGCGTGCTCGTTTTCGCCGTAAACTATATCATCGTGCTTGCGCTGGTATCCCTGTTTATCTGGGTGAATACCATCGGTCGGGCGGGCGAAGATTTTATCGGATATATCGACGGCAATTTCAATACCGTCATATATCTCATGGCGAGCATTTTCGTGCTCTTTTTTACCATTTATTTCTACTACTTTTTCGAGGACAAGTCTGTCCTCTGCACGGTCAAGAGCATTTGGCTGATCTTTCTTCTGCTGGACGTGTGCGTCGTCATTTGCTACTTTTTCGGCTATTTCTTTAACATCTATTCGCGGCCGATCGCCCTTTTGGCACTGCTCGCCCTCACGCTGCTCGGCCGCCGCGACGCGATTTTCCTGAATGTGATCTTCGCGCTGATGATGTTTTCGATCGACAGTTTTTCCAATTTTTCCAATATCAACGAATACGAAAACGCGCTGAACATCACGCCGCTGATGACCTTTTCCGCCGGGATGGTGGGGATCTTCGTGGCGAGCCGCGTCAAGACGCGCATTCGTTCCTTTTTGACGGGCTTTGCCGTCTGTCTCCCCATCCTTGCCATGACGGCCTGCCTCGAGTTCGACAGGGGGCAGGAGCTGTGGTACCTGATGCTCTACGGGCTGGAAGCCGGCATCTTTTCTTCCGTTCTGTTTATGGCGCTGCTGCCTGTGTTCGAAGTGCTGTTCAATTGCATTACCGATTACCGGCTGCGCGAACTGACCGATCACGACGCGCCTCTTATGCGCGAACTCAAAGACCGCGCGCCCGGCACGTTCAACCATTCGATCGTGGTCGCGCACCTGGCGGAGGCCTGCGCCATCGCCCTCGATGAAGATACCGCGCTCGCGCGCGCCGCGGCTTACTACCATGACGTGGGCAAACTCCGTCAGCCGGAATATTTTACGGAAAACCAGGCGGGGTATAACCCGCACGACGAGCTTTCGCCCGAACTTTCGGTCGACATTATCCGGTCGCACGCCAAAGACGGCTTCGAACTGATCCGTTCGAAGCATCTGCCGAAAATTTTGGCGGACATCGCTTTGCAGCATCACGGCACCCTGCCCATCAAGTATTTTTATGCGAAGGCGCTGAAGATGTCGGACGGGGAACTCAACATCGAAGACTTTTCCTATGCCGGGCCGAAACCGCAGACAAAGATCGCGGCGATCATCATGATCGCGGACGCGAGCGAGGCGATCTCGCGCACGCTGCCGGACCGCACTCCCGAAAAGGTGGAAAACGCCGTGCGCGATATAATCGAAGAGCGCATGGACCTCGACCAGTTCGACGAATGCGACATCACGATGAAAGATCTTACCGTCATCAAAGAGACGATCGTGAGCTGCCTGACGGGCGTCTATCACAGCCGCGTGCAGTACCCGAAACTCAAGCTGAAGAGGAAAGAAGAGGAGACGAAAGAAAATGGCTGAACTGACCGTCGAATGTGAAGACGAGAATTTCGACGCAGCGCTTTTGGAAAAATATGCCGCGGAAGACGTCGAAAGCGACGTGCCTCTCGCGTTCGAACTGGTATTCACCGACGCGGATGGGATACGTACTTTGAACCGCGAAACGCGCGGGAAGGATGCGGTTACCGACGTTTTGAGCTACCCGAGCCTCGACGGTATCCGCGGGAAAAAACTGCGCGGGGAAGACTTTCCGTTCGACGCGGACGAGGAGGGCCGCCTGTTTTTGGGGTCGGTCGCCATCTGCCGCGAACGCGCCGCCGAGCAGGCGGAGGAATACGGCCATTCCCTGCGGCGCGAACTGTACTACCTTGCCGTGCACGGACTGTGCCACCTGCTGGGGTACGACCACGAAACGGAGGAAGACAGGCGTGAAATGCGCGAGAGAGAGGAGTCGATCCTCGCGCATATGGGCATCGGGAGGGACTGCGAATGAAGAGCGGATTTGTTGCCGTCATCGGCAAGGCCAACGCGGGGAAAAGTACGCTGGTAAACGTGCTCGTGGGCGAAAAAGTGGCGATCGTTTCTCCCAAACCGCAGACCACGCGCGACCGGATCCTGGGCGTTTACAATGCCGAAGGGGTGCAGATCGCCTTCGTCGACACGCCCGGCATCTACAAATCGAAGACCGCCCTTTCCGACATGATGATGCGCACTGCCGAAAATTCCGCAAAGGACGTGGAACTCATTTTGTACGTGCACGACGGGCACAAGGGGGTATCCGATTCGGACGTCGCTCTGATGAAGCACTACCTCGCTTTCAAAGTCCCCATGATCATCGCGTATACGAAGACGGACATCATGCCGGAAGGCAACATTCCCGCGGACGTAAAGCGGCTGTACGAAGAGGGGATCGACTGCGACGTCGTGCCCGTTTCCGCGCGGAAGGGGAAAAATTTGGACAAGCTGAAAGAGGCGATCGCCGAAAAGCTCCCCGAAGGCGAGCCGCTGTTTCCGGAAGACGTGCTGTCGGATAAATCCGAAAAGTTCATGATCGCCGAGATCATGCGCGAAAAGATCCTCCTCAGATACGATAAGGAGATCCCGCACGGCGTCGCCGTGCTCGTAAATACCTTTCAAAAGCGCGAGGAGGGCAATCTGTACGACGTTGACCTCGACATCATCTGCGAAAAGGCGAACCACAAGGCGATCCTCATCGGCAGGCAGGGGCGCACTCTCAAAGAGACGCTCTCGTTCGCGCGCAAGAGCATGGAAGAATTTTTGGGCGCGAAAGTTTTTCTGACGGCGTATGTAAAGGTGAAGGACGACTGGCGCGATAAAGCGAACCTGTTAAAAGAATACGGCTATGAAGACGGTTCCAAGAGTTCGCTTTGATGCGAACGCCGTCTGCAAGGCATAAAGAAGAGATCGGAAGAGCGTCGTGTAGGGAAAGAGTGTAGAACTCTTTCCCTACACGACGCTCTTCCGATCTGTTGCTGCGGCCCCGTTTTGTTCTTCGGAACAAGGGTTATTCGGACTTCTTTTCGCTTCCCGCTTCGGATACGGCCGTTTCGCTTTCCGCAGGGGAGGCGGCTGCGTTTTTCTCCGCTTTCAGTTCTGCGGCGGAAAGGAATTTGGAGGGGCGCATCATGTGCAGCAGCGTCTGCAGGACGCCCGTCTTAGCGAGGATGATCAGCACGACGATGTTGATGACCGCGTCTCCGGGAACGTAAACGAGCTGATAGATGAGCGAATAGACGAAGGCGTTCGGGGTGGGGAGATCGACCCAGATCGCGTCGTTCTGGAAATAGATCATGCCCGAGAACAGGTGCATGATCAGGCGCGCGACTGCGACGATCACCGTTCCGAGAATGACGTTTTTCATCAGAGATTTGCTGAATTTGCCCGCGAATCCCATCAGACCGACCGTTGCGAACGCGAGGATATAGTCGAGGACGAACGAGAGCGGCGTGAGGATATAGGGGCCGGAGATAAAGTTGAGAATGCCGAAGATGATCCCGACCAGCAGTCCTCTGGGCGCGCCGTAAGCGTACGCATAGATGAGAACGGGCACCCAGCTCGCCAGCGTGATGGAGCCGCCGTTGGGTACCGGCGCGATTTTGATAAAGGACAGTACGAACGACGTCGCCAGGCATACGGCCGCATACGCGATTGACTTCGTATCGAACTTTTTGTTGCGGTTCGCGATACAGATGACGGCGACGACCACGGCCAGCAGGGCGATCGCGCCGATCGCGACATACGTTACGATGTCGATCGCCTCTTCGCTCGCGATGACCGCGAGCAGGTTGTTGGAAAACATAAAACCTCCTTCTTTTCCGCCGACGTCGGTCAAAAAAACACGCCCTGCGAAAGGGCGTGCCGATATATCGTCTTTGCAGCTTCCGTTCAAGTATTATCTTGTCCGGTTCAAAGGGTATAATCTCAGCTTTTTACGGCACCCCCGGCGGATATGTAAAATTTTTACGCGCCGCGCCGCAGAAAAGAAGCCGCGGCCGCGTTTACAGGCAGAATTATAATATAAAATCCTTGCGAAGTCAATCGTATAATCATTGAATTCGGCGGAAAAATATGATAAAATACATGCGGAAGGGAAGGTGCGCCGCGCTTCGGGCGGCTTCGCCTGCACGCGCATAAAATAATTGTGAAAGTAGAAACTATAAAAGAGAGAGCCGCGGGTCCGTTCGAAAGGCCTGCGGAGAAGGAGAGGTCAATGGCGTCCAATTTTTACGCTTTTTTGGATCGGATGAAGTACATACGGCGCTGGTCGCTGATGCGTTCTTCGCGCGAAGAGAATATCATGGAGCATTCGCAGCAGGTGGCGATGTTTGCGCACGCGCTGGCGGTGATCGACCGGGAGGTGTACGGCAACCGCCCCGACGAATTGAAGACGGTGCTGTACGCCCTGTACCACGAGTGCGGCGAGGTGATGACGGGAGACCTGCCCACGCCCATCAAATATTTCAATCCGGAAATACACGGCGCGTATAAGCGGCTGGAAGACAAGGCGGCGGATAAGCTGCTCGGCATGCTGCCCGAAGAGGTGCGCGGCGGCATCGCCCCGTTCGTCAAAGCCGACCCCGACAGCCGCGAATATAAACTCGTCAAGGCGGCGGATAAACTTTCGGCATACGTGAAGTGCCTGGAGGAGCTGAAGGGCGGCAACAGCGAGTTTAAAAAGGCCAAGGAGAGCATAGAGCGGGAACTGCGGGAAAAGCGATTGCCCTGCCTCGATTATTTCATGGAAAAGTTTATCCCCGGGTTCCTCCTTACCCTCGACGAGATGGAAGAACTGTAAGGGCGCGGGATCCGCGTTAAAACTTCGACATTTTTCCGAAAAATTCGGCAACATTGTTGCGCTTTTGTAATGAATGTGTTATAATCTGTAATGAAAAAGTATTATTTTTGAGATGAGTGAGATGGCTAAGATCGATTATCGCGAGAGAGAAAAGGAATTGGAGCGGAAAGGTCTGTACGACGTAGACATGAACGAAGACCACCGCTATTTCGACGCGCTCGAAATCGACGAAAACTACAATTATCTCCCGACAAAAATTACGGAAAAACTTCGCCGCCTGTACGTGCTTTCGGTCGTCAAAGTCGTGGGGCCGATCATAACCTGGATCGGCATGGGCGCGAAGGTAAAAGGGCGCAAAAACCTGCGCGCGCTCGGCAAGGGCGGCGCGATTTCCGTATGCAATCACGTGCACAATCTCGATACTCTTCTGATGAAGAACGCGCTCGGTCCTTTCCGCGTATTCCATACGGGCAACTATTACCTGCTCAAACGCGGTTGGCTGGGCAAAATTTTCAAATCGGGCGGTTTTCTTCCCGTAGGCACGGAGATCAGCGACATGCGGCGCCTGCAAGAGACGGTCGGCGAACTCGTTTCAAAGGGGAAGATCGTCAACTTTTATCCAGAACACGCGCTGTGGCCCCGCTATGAAAAGCTGCGGCCGTTCAAACCGGGCGCCTTTCGCTATGCGGTAAAATTCAATGTGCCCGTGCTTCCCGTCTTTATCGAATTCAAGATGACGAAGCTCCGCAAATTGCTGCATCGCAAAAAGAAGATGATCGTGCACATCCTGCCCGCGCAGTATGCGCCCGAAACGGGTTCCGTGCGCGCCCGTGCCGAAGCGCTGTGCGAGGCCGTCTTTGCGGCGATGCGCGCCGAAGGTGAGCGGCTGTACGGCAAAAACGTCGATTGTCTGGCGCAGGAGGCGGAGGAAGTCCGCCGCAGCGTGCCCGTGGCGGAATATAACGAGATCGGCACGAAGCTGGTGGAAACGGGGATCCTCGACGGGATCGCCGAGGCGCTCCGCTCGGACGATGAGGAAGAGGAAAACTGCGAGACGAGGACGGAATCTGCCTGACGTATCGCCGATTTTATGTAAAAGACACAAGTGCCCCGCGGCAAAAGCCGCGGGGCACTTTTCTGAAACGGGTCATTTCGTAAGCTCGAAAATGGCACAGGTGTAAATTTCGAGAAGTTTTTTTACGTCGCCGAGAGAGATGTACTCGTCTTTTTGATGAATGGTGGAGGGCTCTCCGGGGAACTGCGGCCCGAATCCGGCTCCGTTTTTTAAGGCGCGGGCGTACGTTCCTCCCCCGATGGCGACGGGCGTGCCGTCCAGCCCGGTGCATTGTTCGTAAACTTTCCGCAAGGTGGAAAGCAGAAAACCGTCGGGATCGTTCCGCAGGGGCGGCTGGCAGTGCAAAAGCTCGTACGGATAGCCGAACCCGTTCAGCTTCGCGCAGATGTCTTCCTGCCGCATGGACGCGGGGTAGCGGATGTCGACGGTGATCGACAATACGCCGTTCCCGTATTCGGCCATGTCGGGAGACATGGTGAGGGGGCCCGTATCGTCGCGAAGCTTCCGCAGGCCGTGCGAATCTTCGAACAACAGCCGATAAATTTCGGCAATGCGGGCGTCCTTTTCGCCCAGACATTCGAGGAGGATGCCCAGCGCGTTGATCCCCTCGTGCGGGGTAGACGCATGCGCCGATTTGCCGTAAGCGGCGGCACGGTTTCCCTGTAAAACGACGCCGTGCTTTTCCGCCGTCGCACTGTCGAGCGCGGCTCCTTCGGCAACGGCTTCGGCACAGACCATGTTTGCCCGTTCGCCCGCGTGCAGGGCGGCAAAGGGAGGGGATTTGAGGGGAAAATCCATGCGGAAATGCAGGATCCCTTTTTCGGCAAAGATCGCGGGAAAATCCGCGTCGGGCGAAAAACCCGTCTCGGGCATATGCGCGCATCGGTTATAGTGTGCGATGCATTCCCAGCCGTTCTCTTCGTTGCAGCCGACGATCAGTTTGATCTTTTTGCGCGGAACGAAGCCCGCGTCTTTGAGCGCCTTTAAGCAATACAGGCAGATAACGGCGGGGCCTTTGTCGTCCGTCGTGCCGCGCCCGAAAATTTTCCCGTCCGCCACCGTGCCGCCGAAGGGCGGGCAGGTCCAGCCGTCGCCGGCGGGCACGACGTCGAGATGGCACAGGATCGCGAATTCTTCCCCTTCGCCGAAGAGGACTTCGCCGATATAGTTGTCATAATTTTTGGTTGCGAAGCCCATGTTTTCGGCGAGGCGCAGAAAACAGGCGAGCGAATCCGCGGTCCCCTTGCCGAACGGCATGCCGGGCAGGGGAGGCGCCTGCGAACTATCGATGCGCACGATTTCGCAAATGCTGCCGACGCAGTCGGCAAAATAGTTTTGAATGTCGATCTCTTTCATCATAAATCAAGGATGGCGCAAGCGCCGCCGCTGCGGGGAGGATCCGTTTTCGTCCGCCGCACGGTTAAAATCCGCATGACAGCCGTCGCGCCCGAACGCGTTTTTTGCCGTCAGCGCATCAGCATGGCCAGCACGGCCTTGTTCAGGTGCAGGCGGTTTTCCGCCTGGTCGTACACGATCGACTGCGGCCCGTCGATCACTTCGGCGGAAACTTCTTCGCCGCGGCGGGCGGGCATGCAGTGCATGAATACGGCGTCCTCTTTGGCGAGGGCCATCACTTCGCGCGTTACGCGGTAGCGCGCCAGTTTTTGCTTTTTGATTTCGTCGTTTTCGTCGCTCATCGATATGAACACGTCCGTGTACACGATATCGGCGCCGCGTACGGCTTCGGCGATGTCGTCGGTTATGAGAACGTTGCCGTACTGCATTCCGCGCTCTACGACGCTCCGCGCCGGGCTGTACCCGTGCGGGCTGGCGATCGCGATGTCCATATTGACTTTCGAACAGCCCATGATCAGCGAATTTGCCACGTTGTTTCCGTCGCCGATATAGGCGATCTTTAAATTATCGAGCCGCCCCTTCACTTCCCAGATCGTGAACAGATCGGAAAGTACCTGCAGGGGATGCGCCTCGTCCGAGATGCCGTTGATCACGGGGATATCGCTGTGCTTGGCAAATTCATGCACCTGTTCGGCGGTAAACCCGCGCAGAACGATGGCTGAAATGCCGTACCTGCCCAGCATGACGGCGGTATCTTTGATGCTCTCTCCGCGCGAGAGCTGCGTTTCGCTTTTCGGAAGAAAGATATAATCGCCCCCGAGCTGACGGATCCCGATCTCAAAGGATACGCGCGTGCGGGTGGAGGCGTTGTCGAACAGGAGCGCCACTGTCTTGTTTTTGAGCACGGGATTGTTTTCGCCGACCTTGAACCGCTTTTTCATAGACCGCGCGGCATATAAAAAATCGAAGATCTCTTCGGCGGAAAGTTCGGTAAGGCTTAAAAGATGTTCCGGCCGTTCTTTGAATTTCGGCACGTATTTATTGATGTCCATTGTTTCCCCTCCGTATACAGGCATGAGTCCGGTATGCGCCGCGCGCGGGACGTGCGCCGCATTTCGGTCCCTTCTATAATAATAGTATAACAAATCGCTGCGGAAAAAACAACCCCAAAAGGGCAAAAATGAAAAAATCCGTCCGTTCCGTTGGGCAAAATCAACAGATTCGCTGTGTTTATTTGTAATTATTGCCTATTGCGTTTTTTTAAAAAATGTTGTAAAATAAATACAAACAGTTTAAAAATATTGTTTGGGAGGAAACTTAAACATGGCAAGCCTTTTATTAAAAGGTATTTACAAGGTATATCCTTCGGGCGTTACCGCCGTTACCGATTTCAATTTGGAAATCAAAGACAAAGAGTTTATCGTATTCGTCGGACCTTCCGGCTGCGGTAAATCCACGACGCTCCGCATGATCGCGGGTCTGGAAGAGATCTCCAAAGGCGAACTGTATATCGACGGCAAACTCGTAAACGACGTCGTTCCGAAAGACAGGGATATCGCGATGGTGTTCCAGAACTACGCGCTGTACCCGCACATGACCGTTTACGACAACATGGCGTTCGGTCTGAAGCTGCGCAAAGTGCCGAAGCAGATCATTGACGAGCGCGTCAAAGAGGCTGCCGCTATCCTCGGCATTACCGATTATCTTACCCGTAAGCCGAAGGCTCTTTCCGGCGGTCAGCGCCAGCGTGTCGCGCTCGGCCGCGCGATCGTCCGCGAACCGAAAGTATTCCTGCTCGACGAACCTCTGTCCAACCTCGACGCGAAGCTCCGCGCGCAGATGAGAACGGAAATTTCCAAACTGCACGCCCGCCTCGCTACGACGTTTATTTACGTTACCCACGACCAGATCGAAGCTATGACGATGGGTTCGCGCATCGTCGTCATGAAAGACGGCTTCATGCAGCAGGTCGACACCCCGCAGAACCTGTACGATTACCCGATCAACCAGTTCGTCGCGGGCTTTATCGGCACGCCGCAGATGAACTTCTTCCCCGCAACGATCACGAAAGATAAGGGCAAGGTTTACGTCGAATTCGTAAACAACAAGATCCTTCTTCCGAAGTCGGTCGAAGCGAGGATCCGCAACATCGAAGATTATGCCAATACGGGCAAGCCCGTCGTTTTGGGCGTCCGACCCGAAGATATCCACGATGAAGAAAACTTCATCAACGCTTCGCCGGATACCGTGGTCAAGGCGTTTGTCGAAGTCGTCGAAAAACTCGGCGCGGAAACGCAGATCTACTGCAAACTCGATTTCAAGGAAGGCGAAGAGGTGGAAACCGTAATTGCCGATTCCGCCAATATGATCGCGAAGATCGATTCGCGCAGCGTGGTCAACCGCGGCGAGATCGTAGAACTCGCGATGGACGCGCGCCATATCCACTTGTTTGACGGCGCGACCGAGATGTCGCTTTTGGCCCGCGACGAGGGTTACGAAGTAACGCCGGAAAACGAAGCTTCTTCCGCGTTCGTCCCGCTCACGCCGCAGGAAATGCAGGCCATCATCGAAAAGAACCGCGTCGTAACCAAGGAAGAGAAGGCCGCGATGCGCCGCGAAGCGCGTGCCGCCGCGAGAAAAGAGCGTGCGGAAGCCAAAGCAGCCGCCGAGGCGGCAAACGAGGCCGCGCAGGACGACGAAGAGGACAATAAAGACGAATAATCCTGTTCGGATCTAAAAAGAGCTCGCCTTTTGCGGCGGGCTCTTTTACAATTTCGAAAAGGATGCGTCCGCTGTAAAATTTTTCAACTTCATCGGTTCAAAGGGGGAAGAATGCATAACGTATATGTGCTCGGCAGCATCAATATGGATCTTGTGATCAACGCTTCGCGCCGGCCGAAAGCGGGAGAAACGGTGCGCGGCGAGAACTTTTTTACCAATTCGGGCGGAAAGGGGGCAAATCAGGCCGTAGCGAGCGCCAAGGCCGGGGCAAATACATATTTCTGCGGGTATGTCGGCAACGATTTTTTCGGGGATAATCTGAAAAAGGATCTGGAAAAATACGGCGTGCGCACAGACTATACGCGGCAGGCGGAGTCGGGGAGCGGTGTCGCCGTGATAACCGTAGCGGAAGGAAACAACACCATCGTGCTGCATGCGGGGGCGAACGCGCTCGTCGATATTCCCTTCGCGAAGCGGTGCCTGGAAAACGCGGCGGAAGGGGACGTCCTGCTTTTGCAGCAGGAAATCCCGATCCCGACCGTTTCTTTCGCCCTTGCAGAGGCCAAGCGCCGCGGAATGCGTACCCTTCTCAATCCGGCGCCTGCGCAGGGGAGCGACCTCTCTTCGTTTGCGTATGCGGATCTGATCATACCGAACGAAACGGAAGCGATGGAGATCACGGGCGAGCATTCGTGCGAGGCCGCGGCGAAAAAACTGGCCGAAGCGGGCGGGACGGTCGTGGTAACCATGGGCGGAGAAGGCGTTCTGCTGTGTACGCGGGGCGGTATTCAAAAAATTCCCTGTCCGAAAGTAAGGGCGGTCGATACGACGGCCGCGGGCGATACGCTCTGCGGTTCTTTGGCCGCGCGGCTGTGCAGAGGGGAAAAATTGCAGGAGGCCCTGCGCTATGCGGTTTTCGCCGCCTCGCTGGCCGTTACCCGCCGCGGAGCCCAGCAGTCGGTTCCCGCGGAGGAGGAAGTGCTGCGTTTTCTGCATGCGTCGGAATGATATCGCGGGCAAGACGGCGGCGTTAATTTTATAGATCGTCCGCCATGGCCTTCAAAACAACGGAGCGGTTTTTCCGAGAAAAACATCGCTTACAGCGCGCGAAATCGCTTGCATTCGCGCGCTGATTTTCGTATAATTGGAAGACTGAAATGTGCCGTGCACCTGCGGCAAAGGGAGGGATCGAACATGGGCGACGTTTTGCTGGACGCGCTTTTGGATAGCTTAAAAGTTTTTCCTTTCCTGTTTTTGCTGTATGTGATCATCGAATTTTTAGAGCACCGCACCAACGTAACGCGGCATGAAAATTTATTGAAGGGCAATATAGCGCCGCTGTTGGGCGCGGCTACGGGGCTGATCCCGCAGTGCGGATTTTCGGTAATGGCGGCAAGGCTGTACGATAAGAGGCTGATCCGCGCGGGCACCCTGCTCGCCGTATTCCTCGCCACGAGCGACGAGGCGCTCATCATCCTCCTTTCGGAGGGTTCGAAGGCCTTTTCCGTGATGCCGATCGTAGCGATCAAATTTGTCGTTGCGGTGGGGGCAGGGTACCTATGCAATGCTATTACCCGCCGCGAAAGGCTTGCGGAACTGCCCGAAGGGGAAGAGATCCACGGGAACGCCTGCGGGCACGACCACGACGAGGAGGGGGACGGCAAGGTGCGCCGTTATCTTGTGCACCCGCTGCTGCATTCGCTGGAAATATTTGCATATATCCTCGTCGTAAATATTCTTTTCGGCATTTTGCTGTATTATGTGGGGGATGAAACGCTCGCTTCCTTTTTGCAGAGCGGGTATTGGTATCAGCCCCTCGTCGCGGCGGCCATCGGCCTGATCCCCAACTGCGCCTCGAGCGTGGTGATCACGCAGACGTATGTACTCGGCGGCCTTTCCTTCGGCGGCTGTGTGGCGGGGCTGTGCGCCAATGCGGGGCTTGGTTTCGTGATCCTGTTCAAGAATACGAAAAAATGGAAACGCAATTTGGTGCTCGCGGCCGTTTTGTTCGGCATCGGCGTGGCGGTAGGGTATGCCGTAAACGGCGTCATGCTCGCTTTCGGCCTATAATTTCGATATTTTTTTTTGGGGGGGAGCGCCTTCGGGGCGCTCCCGCCGTTTTTTATCTTCATAGAAGAAACAATTTTTGCGCAAGGATTGACATCCGCGTTTCGGCGTGTTACAATCGTTAAAAATACGGAGAGAGCCACGGCTTTCCCCGTGCAGAAAAAGGGGGCGATTGCAAGTATGCAGGCAAAAATTTATCTCGACGCGGTGCGGCGGAAAGGGAAGATCAGCGATGTGTTTTACGGTTCGTTCGTCGAGCATATGGGCCGCTGTGTATACGGCGGCGTGTACGAAGAGGGTAGCCCTCTGTCCGACGAAAAGGGCTGGCGCAGAGACGTCGAAGAGAAGGTGCGGGGACTGAATCTGGATATCGTCCGCTACCCCGGCGGAAATTTCGTTTCCGGATATGATTGGAAGGACGGGATCGGGCCGAAAGATCTGCGGCCGCAAAAGCTCGATCTTGCCTGGATGCAGCTGGAGCCGAACCGCGTCGGGGTATTGGAATTTTGCGATTGGGCGCGGCGCAGCGCAAGGCAGGTAATGATGGCCGTCAATCTCGGCACGGGCACGGCGAAGGACGCGCAGGAACTTGTGGAATACTGCAATGCCGAACGGGGATATTGGGCGGAAAAGCGGGCCGAACACGGCCGCCGCGACCCGCTCGGCATCCGCTACTGGTGCTTGGGCAACGAGATGGACGGCGATTGGCAGATCTGCACGCATACGGCGGAAGAGTACGGCAGAAAGGCGCAGGAAGCCGCAAAACTGATGAAATGGGTGGATCCGGATATCCGCCTCGTCGCCTGCGGCAGCAGCGCTCCGACGATGGCGAGCTTTCCCCGCTGGGACAGAGTCGTGCTCGAACATGTGTACGAGCAGGCGGACTGCATCTCCATGCACCGCTATTACAACCACAACGACGGCAATTTGGACGATTATCTCTCCGCTTTCGTCGATTTCGGCGCGGCCATCGACAGCGTGATCTCCGTCTGCGATTACGTCAAGGCTTATAAACGGTCGAAAAAGACGATGAAAATCTCTTTCGACGAATGGAACGTTTCGAACGCCGCCGACCCCTCGCCGGAAAACGAGCGGGGGAAATGGATCGTCGGCGCGCGCCGTTCGGAAGCGAAATATGACTTTTTGGACGGCATTGCGCTCGCACAGCTCCTATCCGTGCTGGTAAACCATGCCGACCGCGTGGAGATCACCTGCCAGGCGCAGCTCGTCAACGTCCTCGGCCTGATCTTTGCGGAAAAGGAGGGGAGCTTTTGCCAGAGCATATACTATCCGTTCGCGCTGGCATCGCAGTATCTGCGCGGCGAGGCGTTGGACGTTTTGGCGGAGAGCCCCGTCCGCCGCAGCGAAAAATACGGCGAGGCACCCCTCGTACAGTGCGCTGCGGCGTACGACGGCGAAGAGGAACGGCTGTGCGTCTACGCGATCAACGCGTCTCTCGAAGAGGCGGCGGAACTGGAAATTTCCCTCGCGCATTTCGGAAAGCTGCGGCTGAATAAAATTTATTCCTATGAAAGCGATGACGTCTCTGCCCGCAACGGCCTTTCCGGCTCGCCCGTCGACGTGCGCGCGATCGCGCAAAACATACAGGTTTCGGAAAGCTGTTCCGTGCAGATCCCGCCGCATACCCTGCGCGTATATCTCTTTGAAAAGGGATAAAAGCGGACAATCGCGCGTACGTTCCTTTCATTTTCAGCCGAAAGTATTCCAGTACTGTGCGGATCATCGGAAAAGAAGGGCGGGCGAAAGCGGCGGCCGTGCGCATTCTGCCGCGCCGCGCGCCCTGACGGAACGCGGGTATAACTAGAGCGAATACCGCCTTTTCGAAATCCGAATAGATCGAATTCGCCGCGATTGATTGACAGATTTTACGCCCCTGTGGTACAATCCTACCGTCAAGCGCGACGACCGGGAGGAGTAGCGCGGAGAGAGGGTCCTACAGAGAGCGGGCGCGTCAGCTGCGAGCCCCGCGTTCCCCGCCGCACGAAAAACGCCCGCGAGCGGCGGAGGCGAAAGGGTTCCGAGTAGTTTCCGACGGGTACGCCCGTTACAGCGCACACCTTTGCAAGAAGGGATAAGATTCCGTGCGTCTGTGCGGAAAATTCAGGTGGCACCGCGAAGTTTTGCCCTTCGCCCTGAAATTTCAGGGCGAAGGGCGGTTTTTTTGCGCGGCATACAAACATCGCGCAGCCGTCCGCGAGTTTTCGGAAAAAGGAGAGAGCGCCTATGTGTTCCATTTTTTGCTGTACGACCAAAGAGGTCGACTATAAGACCATGCTGGAAGGATTTTACCGCACCGTTTCGCGCGGGCCGGACATGAGCCGCGTGGAGAGCACCCCTTCGGGTTACATGGCTTTCCACCGCCTGGCGATCATGGGGCTGAACGCGGCGGGGATGCAGCCCTTCTCGATGGGGAAGGATAAGCTCGTATGCAACGGCGAGATTTACGGTTTCCGCCCCATGAAAAAGCATCTGGAAGAAGCGGGGTATACCTTTTTATCGGACAGCGACTGCGAGATCCTCCTGCCCATGTACCGCGAATACGGTCTGAAGATGTTTTCCATGCTCGACGCGGAATACGCCCTCGTACTGTACGACGGGCTGAAGGACGAATACATAGCCGCGCGCGATCCGATCGGCATCCGCCCCCTCTATTACGGCTATCTCGAAAACGGCCGCATCGTCTTTGCGAGCGAACCCAAAAACCTCGTCGGCCTCGTTGCGGGGGAAATAACGCCTTTCCCGCCCGGATGCTACTATTATAAGGGGCGTTTTTACCGTTACAGCGACATTGCCGCGGCGGACGAGTACATCCGGGGCGGCATCGACGCGATTTGCCGCAACATCAACGCAAAACTCACCGAAGGGGTGCGCAAGCGGCTGGATGCGGATGCGCCGGTCGGGTTTCTGCTTTCCGGCGGGCTTGACAGTTCGCTCGTCTGCGCCATCGGCACAAAAATTTTGCAGCGCCCGATCAAGACGTTCGCGGTCGGCATGGATACGGACGCCATCGATCTGAAATACGCCCGCGAAGTCGCCGAGTATATCGGTTCGTCGCACAGCGAGATCATCATCACGAAAGAGGAGGTGCTCTCTTCTCTCGAAACGGTGATCGCCGCGCTGGGCACGTACGATATCACGACCATACGCGCGTCGATGGGCATGTACCTGATCTGCAAAAAGATCCACGAGATCTCGGACGTGCGCGTGCTCCTGACGGGCGAAATTTCCGACGAGCTGTTCGGTTACAAGTATACCGACTTCGCGCCGACCGCCGAAGAGTTTCAGAAAGAAGCGCAAAAGCGGGTGCGCGAGCTGCACATGTACGACGTTTTGCGCGCCGACCGATGCATCTCCGTGAACAGCATGGAGGCGCGCGTGCCCTTCGGCGACCTCGACTTCGTCAGATACGTGATGCACATCGATCCGGAAATGAAGATGAACGTGTACGGGAAGGGAAAATACCTGCTCCGCCGCGCGTTCGAGGGGGATTATCTGCCCCAAAACATTCTGTACCGGGAGAAGGCGGCGTTTTCGGATGCGGTCGGGCATTCGATGGTGGACGATTTGAAGGAATATGCCGAAAAGACGTACGGGGACGATTGGAAAAAGATCGCCGGCCGCTATGCGTACCATGCGCGTCCGTTTACCAAAGAGAGCCTGCTGTACCGCGAGATCTTTGAAAAGTATTACCCCGGTCAGGCAAAAATGGTCAAGGCGTTCTGGATGCCGAACAAAAAATGGGACGGCTGCAAGGTAAACGACCCTTCCGCGCGCGTTCTTTCGAATTACGGCGACAGCGGAAAATAAAACTCGATCACAGGAATTTCTCATAAACATGTGCAAACGGCGCCGGACAATTTGTCCGGCGCCGTTTGCGTGCGAAAATTTTCAAAAAGAGGTTGAAAAACGGGCGGTTATGTGATATGATAGTAATATATCCGAAAATCCGCGGCGCCTAAGCGTGCGCGGAAACGAATTTTCTTTTTGGAGAAAAGTATATGACAATCAGAGAAGTGGTAAAACTGCTCGACGCGGAGATCCTGTGCGGGGAAGAGCATCTCGATACCGAGATCCACACCGCCTGCGGGTCAGACATGATGAGCGACGTGCTCGCCTATGTCAAAGACCAGTCCGTCCTTTTGACGGGGCTTTTGAATCCGCAGGTCGTGCGCACGGCGGAGATGATGGACATGCTCTGCATCGTTTTCGTGCGCGGCAAACGCCCCGAACAGCCCGTCATCGACCTCGCCGAAGAGAAGGGCATCGTTCTCCTCTCTACCGAAAAGAGGCTGTTCGTCGCCTGCGGCATCCTCTATACGCACGGGCTGGGCGGCTGATCATGGAGTGCATCCGCCTCGAATACGACGTAGACGGGAACAATTTTTCCTCGGCGGGCAACGCGAGCGACAGCGTAAAGCGCACCCTCAAACAGCTCGGCGTATCGCCCGCGTCCGTCCGGCGCGTCGCCATCGCCATGTATGAGGGCGAGATCAATATGGTCATACACGCGCACGGCGGCAGGGCGGAAGTGGAAATTTATCCCGACTATATCGACATTTATCTGAAAGACAGCGGTCCCGGCATTGCCGATATCGACCTCGCGATGAAGGCGGGGTATTCGACGGCTACCGAAAATATCCGCAGCCTGGGGTTCGGCGCGGGCATGGGGCTGCCGAATATGAAAAAATACAGCGACGAAATGAAGATCGACAGCACCGTAGGCGTGGGTACGACGGTGTTTTTGAGGGTAAAGTTTTAATCGCGCGAAAAAAGGCGGGGCACTGCTCCGCGTCTGCGCGGACGGAAAAAGGTTATCACGGTAGGGTAAGAATATGGCTGTAACGCTGAAAACGGTCGTTCTCGACAGCGATAAGTGCATCGGCTGCATCACGTGCATGCGCCGCTGCCCCACGGAAGCGATCCGCATCGAAAACGGCAAAGCGAAAATTTTATATGATAAGTGCATCAACTGCGGGGAATGCGTGCGCAGCTGCAAGGGGGGCGCCAAGCGCCCCGTGTACGACAGTTTCGAGCTCGTCTCCAGCTACAAATACAAGATCGCTCTGCCTTCGCCCTCGCTGTTCGGCCAGTTCAACAATCTCACCGATCCGAATTACGTGATCGAAGGCCTTCTCGCGCTGGGTTTCGACGAGGTTTTTGAAGTGGGGCTTGCGGCCGAACTCGTTACCGACTGCACGAAGCGGCTGATGAAAAAGAACGAACTGCCCCGTCCGGTGATCAGCACGGCGTGCCCGGCGGTGGCAGAGCTGATCATGCTCAAATTTCACGAGCTTGCAGACCACATGCTCAATGTGTACGCCCCCGCGAAGATCGCCGCCAAGCTGGCGAAAAAGCAGGCGCTGGAAAAGGGGATCCCCGCCGACGATATCGGCATCTTTTTCATCTCGCCCTGCCCCGCAAAGGTGTATTCGCTGCATAAAGAGGAAGTTTCGAACGAAAAATACATATCCGGCGTTCTCTCGCAGAGCGACGTGTATTTCCGCCTCGTCGAAAAGATGAACAAGATCAAAAATCCGCGCAGGCTCGGCAAATGCGGATATTCCGGCCTCGGCTGGGGCTCTTCGGGCGGAGAAAGCAATTCGCTCGGCCTGGGCAATTATATCCACTGTTCGGGCGTGCGCAACGTTTTGGGCATCTTGCAGGAAATGAGCGACGGAAAACTCGACGGGGCCGATTTCGTAGAACTGAACATGTGCCCCGGCGGGTGCGTGGGCGGCGTGCTGAACGTCGAAAACCCGTTCATCGCCCGCAACAAGATGCGCCAGCTCGCCGAACACATGAAGATCCCTCCCGCGACGCTGGAACAATACGGGCTGGACGAAAGCTTTTTTATCTGGGACAAGGCGCCCGAACCTTCCACCTCGTTTCAGCTCGATCCCGATCGTTTTGCGGCCATGCGCAAGCTGATGCAGGTGGAAGAGCTTCTCAAAAAACTTCCGGGCATCGACTGCGGCGCGTGCGGCGCGCCCACCTGCCGCTGCCACGCCGAAGACGTGGTAACGGGAAAATCTGCGCTGACCTGCGTCAAACTGGAGGAAAAGGAATGAAGGTTTCCGAAATGGTGAAAAAGGCGGGCTTTGCCGTATTCACGAAAGGGGAAGACCGCGACATCGAAAGCGGTTACTGCGGCGATTTTTTGAGCAATATCATCTCCCGTGCGACGGATGCGTGCGTCTGGCTCACGGTGATGAACAACGTCAACGTGGCGGCGGTCGCCACGCTCATCGACTGTGCCTGCGTTCTTCTGTGCGAGGGGGTAGAGCCGGACAAACCGTTTTTTGACCGCGCCGCTTCGCTCGGCATATGGGTGCTGGGCACCAACGACAACGTGTTCGAAGCGAGCAAAAAAGTCGCCGCCGTCTGCGGCGTGTAGCGCGTTCCGCAAAAAGCGGGCGCATACGTCCGCCCGGATCTGCCCGAGTGCTTTTAGGAGGCTGTTTTCCGAAAACAGCGGCGGTCCGCCGTGCGCAAAACGCAGGAAAGGGGGCTTGAACGCGCGGAGATTTCCGTTCCCGAAGCGGAAGGAACTCCGTGCAGAATGACCGATGAAACTATTTTACGATTTTCATATCCATTCGTGCCTGAGTCCCTGCGGGGATAACGACAGCACGCCAAACAATATCGTGAACATGGCGCTGATCAAGGGCCTGCAGGCGATCGCCCTTTCAGACCACAATACGGGCAGAAACTGCCCCGCGGCCATGGCCGTGGGGAAAAAGAACGGCTTGGTCGTCCTTCCCGCCATGGAGCTGACGACCAGCGAAGATATCCACATCCTGTGCCTGTTCGAGCGGTACGAGGATCTGCAGAAATTGGAAAAACATATTCAGACCACGCGGCTGCGGATCAGAAACAAGCCGGAAATTTTCGGCCGCCAGCTGATCATGAACGAGAACGACGAGGTGATCGGCGAAGAAGAGGATCTTCTCATCGTAAGTTCGGGCGTTTCCGTCGAGGAGGCCGCGGCGCTCGTGAAGGGATTCGGCGGAATTCCCGTACCCGCCCATATCGATAAGCAGTCCAACGGCCTCGTCGGTATTTTGGGCGCGTTCGATTACGGTTTGGGCTTCGATATGATCGAATGCAGGATCGATTCGGGCGTGGGGCTTCCGCGCCTCGTCGATTCGGACGCGCACTATCTGTGGGACATATCGGAGGCGGAACACTGCATCGAGGCGGAAACGTGCAGTGCGCACGGCGTATTCGAAGCGCTGCAAAAGATGTGCGGAAAGGGCGGAAAATAGCGGCTCTTGCCGCGGAGGACGGGATGATCGAAAAAGTCAGAGAGTATTTTAAACGATTCGGCATGGACGGAAAGATCCTCGAATTGAACGAATCCAGCGCGACGGTGGAACTTGCGGCAAAGGCGCTCGGCTGTGAGCCCTGCCGCATCGCCAAAACCCTTTCCTTTCACGCGGGCGATCGGGTCGTGCTCGTCGTGGCGGCGGGGGACGCGAAGGTGGACAACCGCAAATTCAAAGAATTTTTCGGCGCAAAGGCGAAGATGCTTTCCCCGGAGGAGGCGGAAACCCTCGTAGGGCACGCCGTGGGCGGCGTGTGCCCCTTTGCGGTCAACGAGGGGGTCGAAGTATATCTCGACGCGTCTTTAAAGAGGTTCCAAACGGTCTTTCCCGCCTGCGGCAGTTCCAACAGCGCCGTCGAACTTACGCCCGAAGAGCTCGAAAAGTATTCCTCGGGTTTTTGCGGCTGGGCAGACGTGTGCAAAACGGAGCAGAACTGAACCCGAGGCGAGCCCTGCGGCGAAAATTCGGTGCGCAGTCGCCGCGTTTATTACAAGGTTATTACAAAAATTCGGAAGAATTATTGCAACTGCATCGTATAATAGAGGCGAAGAGGACGGAAGCAGGGGATTTCCGTTCGCTCGGCCCGAAAGGGCAAAGATCCTGCCGCGTGGAGGAAAATTCCGCGCAGGAGTAATGAAAATGTTCGGGCGGACATCGTGTCCGCCCGTCTTTTTTTGTCGAAACGGCGCGGCTTTGCGGCAGCGCCGCGCAAGTTCTTGACTTTTGGCGGGAAAAAATATATGATTGTATCAACAAAAGAGGTAGACGGATGAACGATTTTTTGAGCAGAAAAGCAAAGGACATCACTCCCTATACGGCAGGGGAACAGCTGAACGACCGCCGTTACGTCAAACTGAACACGAACGAAAACCCGTACCCGCCCTCGCCGAAGGCGCTTCGGGCATACCTCGATTACGATTTTTCGTCTTTGAAACTGTATCCGCCCCTCGAAATGCGGGAACTGCGCAGTGCGATCGCGCAGGCGGAAGGCGTTTCGCCCGAAAACGTGTTCTGCGGCAACGGCAGCGACGAGATCCTTGCCCTCTGCTTCCCCGCTTTTTTTGACGAAGAGGGCGCGGGTGCGGCCTTTGCGGATATAACGTACAGTTTTTATCCCGTATTCTGCGATTTTTTCGGGATCCCGAAAAAGATCGTCCCTCTGGAAAACGATTTTTCGCTCGATCTTGCCAAGCTGACCGCGATGCCTGCGCAGGGCCTCGTCGTCGCCAATCCGAACGCGCCGACGGGCATCGGGATACCGCTGCCGGAAATCGAGCGCTTCGTTGCGGAAAATTCTTCCCGCGTAGTCATTTTAGACGAAGCGTATATGCCGTTTTTCGGGCAAAGCGCCGTGGGGCTCACGCAAAAATATGAAAATTTACTGGTCGTAAAGACCTTTTCCAAAGGATATTCTTTGGCGGGGATGCGGTGCGGATACGCGATCGCCTGCCGGAACCTGATCTCCGGGCTGGAACGCTGCCGCGACTGCTTCAATTCTTATCCCGTCGACCGCGTCTGCCAGGCGGTCTGCTCCGCGGCCGTCCGCGACGCGGCGTATTATAACGAGAAAAACGCGCTCGTTATTTCCGAGCGGCGCCGCCTCACGTGCGAGCTCCGCGCGATGGGGTTCGAACTTCCCGACTCGGAAGCGAATTTCGTATTTGCGCGGCATCCGAAGTTTTCCGGCCGCGAATTGTACGAAAAACTGCGCGAACGCGGCGTGTTGGTGCGCCACTTTGCAAAACCGCGCATCGCCGACTACTGCCGCATCACCGTCGGCAGCGAAGAACAGAACGGCGCGCTGCTCGCCGCCCTTAAAGAAATTGTAAGCGAAAAGCGCTGAGAAGGGCAGTGTACGGAAGAAACACAAAAGAGGAAAAATAAATAGAGAGGCGGCCCCTCATGTGTTTTTCTTCCTTGGAAAAAGAAGCCGAATCGTACGGCCTGCGCACCCGCCTGCGCGCCGGCACGTTTTCCGCCGCGTCGGCGATGCTTGCCGAATTGCTGCCGTACGGGAAAGCGGCCGTGCTGACCGATTCGGACGCCGATCCCGCCGCCGCGGAGCGCATCTGCGCGGCATTCGGGCGCTATCGCCCCGTGCGCGTCGTCTTGGGCCGGCACGACAGCTTTGCCGACCTGTTTTCTCTGCCGGACGACGTGCGCGCCTGCATCTCGTTCGGCGAACGCAGCGCCGCGGCGGCGCGTTTTTTCTGTACGCTTCGCGGCGGTTACAGCGTGATCCTTCCCTCCGCGCCGTCGGCGCGCGGCATTTTTGAAGAGCATGCGCCCCGCCCTTGGGAAGGGTATCCCCTCCGCGAGGCGGATATCGTCGTCGCGGACGGCGCCGTCATGCGCGCAGATCCCGCCGATGCGGCGAGGACCGCGTTTGCAGCCCTGTGCGCGCAGGAACTCCGCATAGACGCGGTCTTTTCGGGCGCGTCTCCCTCGCGTGCGGAACCCTTCGAAGAGCCCGCGCGCGTCGCCGCGGCCGCGGATGTGCGCACTCCGCAGGGCAGGGCGTCTTTATTCTGCGCTTCGGGGCTCTTTTCGCTCGCCCTGCTCGGCATGCCGAAGTTTTCCTGCCTGGAGGGGGCGGAACTTCTGCGCGAGCGCGCGCCGGAAAGCCGGAACAGGTGCGACTACGCCCTGCTCCGCTATATAGCGGCGCGCTCCTTCTCCCTCTTTTCGGAAGGGGAGCCCAGGCTTTGGTACGTTCCCGACTATGCCGCCCGCCTGCGCGCCGCGGCGGCCTATTCCCGCCGCCCGTACGCGGCGCTTCACGCGAACGTGCGCGTTCCGTCCGCAGAGCAGAGCTTTCGGTTTTCGCGCGCATTCGAAGAGAGTCGCGCGCGCCTGCGCACGGGGGCGGAGCTTCTGCAGTCGTATGCCGAAACTTTTGCCCGCGGCTACTACCGCGCCGGCGGACAGACTCTCTTCGACCGCGCTCTGCTGTCGGAGGTTTACGACGTATCCGCCGAACTTTCGCCTTTATTGGGTCCGCCCGCGCTGGAACGGGAATTCGGCCTTTTGCCGTCCCGGAGCGCGAGGTAGGCCGCGGTAAAGCCTGCGCCTCTGCGAAAGGGGCGGGCTTTTGCCGTATATGCGCCGTTCGGCATATGTGCGCGGACGAATGCGGGCGGCAGCCGCGCCGTTCGGGCGCGTTTTTACGATTGTATGGAGGAAACCGCATATGCGTTTGAGTGCAGACGACGGTCAATTGCGCGCGCTGGTCGGGCGTACGCGCGTATTTTTGCTGGATCTCGACGGCACGGTCTATATAGGGGACGAGCCGATCGGCCCCATGGCGCGCACGCTCGCCGCGGTGCGTTCTTCGGGGAGAAAATTGGTGTTCTGTACCAACAATTCGTCGAAGAGCGCGCAGGCTTACGCGCGCAAATTAAAGAAGCTCGGCCTGTTCGGCAGGGAAGACGAGGTGTATACTTCCGGCATTGCGGCGGCGGAATACCTGCGGGCAAATTTTGCCGGCAAGCGCGTCTTTCTCGTCGGCACGGCGGCTCTCCGCCGCGAATTTTCCGCGCGCGGCATCGCGCTGGACGATGCCGATCCCGATGTGTGCGTTCTGGCGTACGATACGGCGCTCACCTTCCGCAAACTCGCGCTGTTCAACCGCTTTCTTGCCGAAGGAAAACCGTATATCGCCACGCATGCGGATGCCGTATGCCCCGCGAAGGGCGTATATCCGCCCGACGTCGGCTCGTTTATCGAACTGCTCCGCTGTTCTTCGGGCAGGGTGCCGGACGTCGTCTGCGGAAAGCCGGGCCCTGTCATGGGCGGCTTGCTTGCCTCCCGTTTGGGCGTTGCCGCAAACGAAGTCGCGATGGTCGGCGACCGTCCGTATACCGATATCCGTTTCGGCAACAACAACGGTTTCGGCACCGTCCTCGTGCTCAGCGGAGAAACGGATGCGGCCGCGGCGGAAAAATTGCCTCCCTCCGACCGCCCGCAGGCGATCCTGAACAGTTTCAACGATATCGAAAAATATTTGTAAGCGCAGCGGCGGCGGATCTTGCAAGATCCGCCGCCGTACATATGTTCTTCGGCGCATACGGCAAAATTCCGTCTGCGATCCGCATACAAAATCGGACGAGTGTTTTTCGCCGCATATGTCTTCCCGCGCACATGCGGGGCGCTTTCGGCAGGGGCGGCGGGAGGGACGGTAATTCTTTTCTTTAAGCTGTAAAAAATATCGGAACATTGCCGAAACGCAAAAACGAAGCGGGCGCACGTCTGTGTGCCCGCTTCGGTCTTTTTTCGGTTTAATAATCCTCTTCTTTCCGCTTTTCGATGGGTACGTATTCCTGCCGTTTTGCGACTGCCTGGTATCCGGGGCGGATGATCTTTCCGCCGTTGGTGATCTCTTCCATGCGGTGGGCCGACCAGCCCGCAATGCGCGCCACCGCAAAGAACGGCGTGTACAGTTCGCGGGGGAGGTCGAGCATATCGTAAACGAAGCCCGAATAGAAGTCCACGTTCGGGCTTACGCCCTTGTAGATCTTCCGTTTTTCCGCGATCAGTTCCGCCGCGGAGGAAGCCACGTATTTGCGCATCTCGTATTCCTCTTCCATGTGTTTTTCCACGGCGAGCTTTTCCGCAAATTTTTTGAGGATATCCGCGCGCGGGTCGGAAAGGGAATACACGGCGTGCCCCATGCCGTACACGAGCCCGGTACGGTCGAACGCCTCTTTGTCGAGGATCTTTGCGATATAATCCTTCAGCTTTGCACGGTCAAAGTCGGGTACGTGCGCCTTGATGTTGTCGAACATTTCGCACACTTTGATGTTTGCGCCCCCGTGTTTGGGCCCTTTGAGCGAACCGAGCGACGCCGCCACCGACGAGTAAGTATCCGTGCCCGAAGAGGTAACCACATGCGTCGTAAACGTCGAGTTGTTGCCGCCGCCGTGTTCCGCGTGCAGCACCAGGCACAGGTCGAGCACTTCCGCTTCCAGTTCGGTGAATTTGCTGTCGTCGCGCAGCATGTACAGGATATTTTCCGCGGTGGAAAGCTCCTTTTGCGGCTTATGTATGAACAGCGAAGCGTCCGAATGGTAGTAGCTGTACGCCTTCTGCGAATAAACGGTGAGCAGGGGGAATTGCGCGATCAGCTGCAGAGACTGCCGCAAAACGTTCTTTTTGGAGGTATCGTCCGGTTTCGGGTCGTAAGAATACAGCGAAAGGACGCACCGCGCGAGCATGTTCATCATGTCTGCGGAAGGCGCTTTCATGATGATATCGCGCACGAAAGAAGGGGGAAGGGCGCGGAAATCCGCGAGGATTTCGCAGAACCGGCCGAGCTGTTTTTGCGTGGGCAGGTGCCCGAACAGAAGCAGGTAGGTCGCCTCTTCGAATCCGAATTTCCTGTCTTTGGCCCCCTCCACAAGGCGGCGCACGTCGATGCCGCGGTAGTACAGCTCGCCCGGCGCGGGAACCTTGTTGCCGTTCGCGTCTTTGCCGGAAGAGACGATTTCGGAAATTTCGGTCAGCCCGCACACGACTCCGTTCCCGTTGATGTCGCGAAGCCCGCGCTTCACGTCGTATTTTTCGTACAGTTTGGGATTGATGATGTCGCTCCTGCTCGCCATGCGCGTCAGCTCGATGATGTCCTGCGAGTATTTCGAATATCTTGTCATAAGGTGTTCGCGCAGTTCCGTATAATTCATGCGGTGTACCTCCTGTTTGAGAGCGTGGAAAACAAAAGAAAAGTTTGATTGCTAAATCATACCACAAAAAGGCAAAAAAGTCAAGCGCGGGAGATTGCAGCCGTTTTGAGCGCGTTTTTGGCAAAATTTCTTTATAAATTAACGTTCATATTTATTGAAAAAAGTCGGTCGATATGATAAAATAGATATGTTGATTCATAACGGGCAGAAGATCTGCCCGATCATTACAGTCGGAGGTAGGTTTCATTGGCTAAGAAAATCGACGTTCCTTTCAACGGTACGAAGGAACAGGAAGAAAAGCTCCGCGCGGCCTTGGCGCAGATCAAAGTCGATCACGGCGGCAAAGGGCTGATGATCGCGGCGCTGCAGAAGGCGCAGGAGATTTACGGCTATCTTCCCGAAGCCGTTCAGCAGATCATCGCGGACGAATTGGGGGTATCGCTTGCGGAAGTTTACGGCGTCGCAACGTTTTACGCGCAGTTTTCGCTGTATCCGAAGGGGCAGTATAAAATCGGCGTCTGCCTGGGCACGGCCTGCTATGTAAAAGGTTCGGGAGACGTGTACAAAAAGCTGTGCGACACGCTGAAGATCGAGGGCGGGCAGTGCACCGACGATCTGAAATTTTCGCTGGACGCCACGCGCTGCATCGGCTGCTGCGGACTTGCTCCCGTCCTCACGGTCAACGACGACGTGTACGGCAAGGTAACGCCCGAAGAAATCGAAGGCATTCTCGCAAAATATCAGTAATATGCGCGAACTTGCCCTCAACATTCTGGATATCACGGAAAACTCGCTCGCGGCGGGCGCAAAACTGATCGAGATCGCGGTTACCGCCGATTTTAAGGCGGATAGGATGGAGATCTCCGTCCGCGACGACGGCAAGGGCATGAGCCCGGAAATGCTTGCCAGGGTAACCGATCCGTTCACCACGACGCGCACCACGCGCAAGGTGGGCATGGGGCTGCCGCTTTTCCGCTATTCGGCGGAGAGCGCGGGGGGGAGTTTTCATATCGAATCGGAGGAAGGGAAGGGCACTTATGTGCGCGCGGAATATCAGATCAGCCATGTAGACCGCATGCCGCTCGGAGATTTCGGCGGCGTCGCGCTGCAGCTGATTACGATGAACCCGAACGTCGATTTCTCGTTTTTCGCCGCGAACGGCGAGCGGGGCGGCGGGTTGGATACCCGCGACCTGCGCGAGATTTTGGGGGAAGATATTTCGTTTTCCGCGCCCGAAGTGCGCGCCTTTTTAAAGGAATACATTCAAGAAAATTTAGTCGACATTTTTGGAGGTAGGTTATGAAGAGCTTGGAAGAACTCAGGGCTCTGCGGGAAAAGATGAAATCGCAGACCGACAACCGCAGCGTTGCGGGGGCCGACGAAACGGTGATCAAGGTCGGCATGGCGACGTGCGGCATCGCCGCGGGCGCGCGCCCCGTGCTCGACGCGCTTTTGGACGAAGCGGAAAAACGTCAGCTGCACAACGTCAGCATTTCGCAGACGGGCTGCATCGGCATGTGCCGTCTGGAACCCATCGTCGAAGTATTCAAAGACGGACAGAAATATACGTATGTACATATGACGGCGGATAAGGCGCGGAAGGTCATCAACGACCACGTCGTGAACGGGAATCCCTGCCGGGATTACCTGATCGGCGAGAACTAAGGCGGAGGAAAAAGATTTAATGTTCAGATCGCATATACTGGTTTGCGGCGGTACGGGCTGTACCTCCGGCAATTCGATGAAAATATACGACGCTCTCGTCGAGCGCATCAAAAAAGAGGGGCTGGAAAACGAAGTGCACGTTACGAAAACGGGCTGCTTCGGCCTGTGCGCGCTCGGCCCGATCATGATCGTGTATCCGGAAGGGGCGTTCTATTCGCAGGTCAAAGTCGAAGACGTCGACGAGATCGTAAACGAACACATCATCAAGGGGCGCATCGTTACCCGCCTTCTGTACAAAGAGACGGTCGACGAAGGCGGCAACATCAAGGCGCTCAACGATACGAATTTCTATAAAAAACAGCACCGCGTGGCCCTGCGCAACTGCGGCGTCATCAACCCCGAAAAGATCGAGGAATACATCGCATACGACGGGTACGAAGCGCTCGGCAAGGTTTTGACCGAAATGACCCCGCAGGACGTCATCGACGTCATTTCCAAATCCGGCCTCCGCGGCCGCGGCGGCGCGGGCTTCCCCACGGGCAGAAAATGGCAGTTCGCCAAAAACAGCCCTGGCAATAAAAAATACGTCTGCTGCAACGCCGACGAGGGCGACCCCGGCGCGTTCATGGACCGCTCCATTTTGGAAGGCGACCCGCACGCAGTCATCGAAGCGATGGCCATCGCGGCGTACGCCATCGGCGCCGACCAGGGTTACATCTACGTCCGCGCGGAATACCCGATCGCCGTACAGCGCCTCACCATCGCCATCAAGCAGGCGCGCGAATACGGGCTTCTCGGCAAAAACATCTTCAATTCGGGCTTTAATTTCGACCTGGATATCCGTCTCGGCGCGGGTGCGTTCGTCTGCGGGGAAGAGACGGCTCTCATGACCTCCATCGAAGGGCATCGCGGCGAACCCCGTCCCCGTCCTCCGTTCCCGGCGGTCAAGGGCCTGTTCGGAAAGCCCACGATTTTGAACAACGTCGAAACGTACGCAAACGTTCCGCAGATCATTTTGAAGGGCGCCGACTGGTTCGCTTCCATGGGTACCGAAAAGAGCCGCGGCACCAAGGTGTTCGCGCTCGGCGGAAAGATCCATAATACGGGCCTTGTCGAGATCCCGATGGGCACCACCATGCGCGAGATCATTTACGATATCGGCGGCGGCTGCCCGAACGGCAAAAAATTCAAGGCGGCGCAGACGGGCGGACCTTCCGGCGGCTGCATCCCCGCGCACCTCATCGATACGCCCATCGATTACGACAACCTCATCGCCATCGGCTCGATGATGGGTTCGGGCGGCCTGATCGTCATGGACGAAGACAACTGCATGGTCGATATCGCGAAATTCTTCCTCGAATTCACGGTAGACGAGAGCTGCGGCAAGTGCACGGCCTGCCGTATCGGCACCAAGCGCCTGTACGAAATGCTCTGCAAAGTTACCGACGGCACCGCCACGATGGAAGATCTCGATAAGATGGAAGAGCTCTGCTATTACATCAAAGAGAACTCCCTCTGCGGCCTCGGCCAAACGGCGCCCAACCCCGTACTCTCCACGCTGCATTATTTCCGGGACGAATACGAAGCGCACGTACGCGACAAAACGTGCCCCGCGGGCGTCTGCAAAAAACTTCTCAAATACAAGATCGTTGCAGATAAGTGCAAGGGCTGCACCCTCTGCGCGCGCAACTGCCCCGTCGGCGCGATCAGCGGCACCGTCAAAGAGCCGCACGTCATCGATACGTCCAAGTGCATCAAGTGCGGCGTCTGTATGGAAAAATGCCGTTTCGGCGCGATCATCAAGGCATAACGGGGAGGTAGAGTTATTATGGTACATCTGAAAATAAACAATATACCCGTAGAGGTCAAAGAGGGGAGCACCATTTTGGAAGCCGCGAAAGTCGCGGGCATCAATATCCCCACCCTCTGCTATCTGAAGGATATCAACGAAATCGGCGCCTGCCGCGTCTGCGTGGTCGAAGTCAAGGGCGCGCGCAGCCTCGTCGCCTCCTGCGTTTACCCCGTAAACGAGGGCATGGAAGTATTTACCAATACCGAAAAGGTCAGAAAGTCGAGGAAGACCACGCTCGAACTTCTTCTTTCCGACCATAAACGGGAATGCCTTTCCTGCGTGCGCAGCACCAACTGCGAACTGCAGAAACTTTCCAACGAATACGGCTGCGACGAGAACCGTTTCCAAGGCGAACGCACGAAATGCGAGCAGGATCTTTCCACGAGTTACCTCGTGCGCGACAATGAAAAATGCATACTCTGCCGCAGATGCGTTGCGGTGTGCAAGCACGTGCAGGAAGTCGCCGTCATCTCTCCCGCCCGCCGCGGGTTCAACACGCACATTGCCTGCGCGTTCGAATCCGACCTTGCCGACGCGCCCTGCGTGGCGTGCGGCCAGTGCGTAGCGGTCTGCCCGACGGGCGCGCTGCACGAGCGCGAAGAGATCGATAACGTCCGCGACGCGATCAACAATCCCGAAAAGGTCGTGGTCGTCGCGGCGGCTCCCGCCGTCCGCGCCGCCATCGGCGAAGAGTTCGGCTATCCCATCGGCACCAATACCGAGGGCAAGATGTTCACCGCCATGCGCATGCTCGGCTTTGACAAGGTGTTCGACGTCAACTTCGGCGCCGATCTCACCATCATGGAAGAGGCGAACGAGCTCATCCACCGCGTAAAAGAGGGCGGCAAGCTCCCGATGTTCACGAGCTGCTCCCCCGGCTGGATCCGCTATGTCGAATATTACTATCCCGAGCTTATTCCCAATCTCTCTTCCTGCAAATCGCCCATGCAGATGTTCGGCGCCACGGTCAAGACCTATTGGGCGCAGAAAGAGGGCATCGATCCGAAGAACATCTACGTCGTCGGCGTCATGCCCTGCACGGCGAAGAAGTTCGAAAGGACGCGCGACAATGAGAATGCGAGCGGCTATCCCGACATCGACGCGGTCCTCACCACGCGCGAACTTGCCAAGATGATCAAGAATTCGGGTATTTTGTACAGCGAACTGCCCGACGGCACCTTCGATAACCCGCTCGGCGAATTTACGGGCGCGGGCGTCATTTTCGGCGCGACGGGCGGCGTTATGGAAGCGGCGCTCCGCACCGCGGCGGAAACGATCACGGGCAAACCGCTCGGCGACGTCGAATTCAAGGAAGTGCGCGGCATCAAGGGCATCAAGGAAGCGGAATACGATCTGAACGGCGTCAAAGTCAAAGTTGCCGTGGCGTCCGGCCTTACGAACGCAAAACAGCTTTGCGAAAAGATCAAAAAGGGCGAATGCGACTATACGTTCGTGGAAGTCATGTGCTGTCCCGGCGGCTGCGTCAACGGTGGCGGCCAGCCCATCCAAAGCGCGTATACGCGCCGTCAGGTAGATCTGCGCTCCAAGCGCGCCAAGGCGCTCTACGATGAAGACAAAAAATCGCAGATCCGCAAGAGCCACGAAAACGAGGGCGTGCAGCGCCTGTACAAGGAGTTCTTCGGCGAGCCGGGCTCGCACAAGGCGCACGAGATTCTGCATACTTCGTATGTCGACAGAAAGCATAAATAATTCGAATAAAGGCGGCCGGAAAGCGGCCGCCTTTTTCAACGGCGGCCCGCTTGCTGCGGGCAGGTATTTCAAATCCATTTTTGCGGTATTTTTATCCCCGATACGGCGCGCCGGACGGCGGTCCGAAGAGCGGTATCCGAATTGTAGCATGGCTTCTACAAAACAGAGAGCGGAAAAGTTTGCGTCTGCATGCGTTTGGGTTGTATAATAGAGGTACCTTTCTGAAAGGAGACGGTTCTATGACGGAAATGAAAGACGTGATCGCCGCTCGGAGAAGAGCGCTCGGATTCACGCAGGAACAGCTGGCGCAAAAAATAGGGGTCAGCGCGAAAGTCGTTTCAAAATGGGAAACGGGGCGCAGCCTGCCCGATACTTCGTTTTTGCCTGCGCTGTGCACCGCGCTGAACATTGCGCCGCAAGAGCTGCTGTTCCCGGGATCGAACGAAACAGAAAAAAACGGAGGGGAGGCCGAACCGCGCGAAACCGTAAAAATGCCGGCGAATCGTAAATGTCGGGCGGAGATGAAGACGGCGGAAATCATATTTGTCTCCGCTTTGCTTTTTGCCGCGATTTTATTTCTGGTCGGTTTTTTCGTGTCGCGCGCCGATTATTACGGCGAATATGTTCCGCTGTCCGTAACCATGTTCATACTGTCCGCGCTGTTTGGCCTGGGCGGTATTGCCGCCTTTTTGATCTTGCGGGCAAAAACAAGGGAGAGGTGTACCCTCGCCGACGACAAGCGGCAGGTTTTCCGCATAACGGTATTTGCGTATTGCCTGCTTTTCGCCGTAAGTTTGGCGGTCGTATGCGTTTTGGGGAACGATTACGGCGGGGCGGAGTTTTTTGATTTTTTAGGCATCATCGTAACAGTATTTTTGCTGACGACGCTCGCCTTTCTGCTTTTTCTGCGGTGGAACAAGCGGCGAAAATAGCGCAAGGCGGGTACGTTTCAAAGAGGTCGCCTTGCCGGGCTTTGCAGCCCCTCGCGGGCCGTTATTGATGGGATGTAAGGATCGCTGGCCGCCGTGGGAACGGGTGTGCCGTGCGCTCTGTAATTTGTCGAAAAAATTAAGAAATTTATAAAAACAGGCAAATGGATGCCTGTTTTTTATGCTACAATAGAAAAAACGAAGGGCGGTGTCGTATGGTATATCTCGAAAAATTTATCCTTCCGGACGAGGAGCAGGAATATGTTCTGGCGCGGCGCAGGATGGCGGAAAACGGGGGTCCGCTCGGGTATCTCGATAACGGCTATCCCTGCGGGTTGTTCCCGCAAAGGGGACTTTTCGAACTGGATTTTGAACCGATCACGATCTTTTGCGGCGGCAACGGCAGCGGCAAGAGCACGCTTTTGAATGCGATCGCGCAAAAACTGCAGTTAAAGCGAATCGCGCCTTTCAACGGCGGAGAAATGTTCGCCCCGTACTGCGGCGCCTGCGTCTATCGGACGGGCTTTAACGACGAGGGCGAGCCGCTCGCGATCCCCGCGGGCAGCCGCAGCCTTACGAGCGACGATATTTTCGAATATATGCTGGCAGCGCGCACGCGCAATGAAGAGATCGCCGAAGATACCGCGCAGGGCAAAGAGGACTACGCGTCGCTCAAATATGGCGAAAACATCCGCTTTACCGGGTGGGAGAACTATGAAAAGTTCCGCCTGCAGGTTCTGGCCCGCACCAAGTCGCTTTCCCGCCGCAAATTTTTGCAAAAACTTGCGGGGAAAGAAATACGCCTGCGCAGCAACGGCGAAACGGCCCTGTATTTTTTCGACGAAATGCTGCAAAACGATACGTTATATCTGCTGGACGAACCGGAAAACAGCCTTTCGCCGCAAATGCAGCTGGAAGTAAAAGCGCTCATCGAACGGAAAGCGCGTTACTGCGGCTGTCAGTTTATCATCGCCACGCATTCGCCCTTTCTGCTGGCGCTCGATCGGGCAAAACTCTATGATCTCGATACGTCGCCCGTCCGCTTAAAACATTGGTGGGAGTTGGAAAATACGCGGGCGTATTTTGAGTTTTTCTTTGCAAACCGCAAACTGTTCCAAAAAGACGGCGAATGAAAGTCGATTTTATACCCATCGCCTGCGGCTCGCCATCCTCGCAGACGGCTCCATAGCAATCAACAAGAAAGGCACCCGAAGGGTTTTTCCTCCGGGTGCCTTTCTTATATGTCCTTATCCAAAAGATCCTGTATCAACAGTTTGATGTGCGCGATTTCCCGCTCGCTGAGCCCCTGCACGTCGATCAATACCTTTTCATCCATATCCAGCAAATAATCGGCGGAAACGTTAAAAAAGCGCGCTATTTTAACGAGCATTTCGATGGACGGCTGTACGTTGTCGTTTTCCCAATTTGAAATGCACTGTTTGCTCACTCCCAAACTGTTCGCAAGCTCCACCTGGCTTAAATTGTACGAAAGCCGCAGCTTCTTGATTTTTTCGTTCAGTATATGCAACAAAATATCTTTAAAAACTATTTTTACAATACTATTATATAAAACTTATTGACATTTTAAAAATATAATAGTCTACTAATTATAGACTTTTACAAGTGGAGGAAGTTTATGAAAAAGTGCAGTATCTGCGGCGCCGTAATGCCGGGCGAAAGCGTACAATGCCCGCAATGCAAAGCGGATGCGGGGACCGCGATCCCGCTCTATGCGCCGAACGGTCCCCGGCCCGCATTATGCGTACGGCGGCGTTTTGCCGCAGGAAAAGCCTGTCAACGGCAAGGGGCTGGCAGGCATGATCGTCGGCATTTTGTCGTACGTGTTTTGTTGGATTCCCATACTGGGGTTTGTTTTGGGTCTGATAGGGGTGATATTGTCGGGTATCGGGCTCAGCCGTAAAGATCGGTACCGCCTGAACGGCTTTGCGGTCGCCGGCCTCATTTTAAGCATACTCGCTTTGGTCTGGGGCCTGATTTACATCTTTGTCTTTTTTATCGTGATCGCCGCAGCCGTATAATTTCGGGCCCAAAATCCGCACATTCGCAGGAATCCGGATGCATATGTGTTCGGGTGCATTTTAAACGCTTCGCATCGCTGCGTTCGGTCAATTGCGCCCGCATTCCTTTCCGGGCATATGTTTCGGGCCGCAAATATTATAAAATCGGGAAGGTTTATGCTCCTTTTATATCGCGTCGGTTGCGCTTTCCGAAAAAATTGTGTACAATAGATAGGTACTTCAATCAGATTTTCGGAGGGAGTTATGCCGCATTTACACGTCGTGGGGGCAGTCGTCCTGCGCGGGAAAGAAGTGCTCGCCGCCCGCCGCGGCGAGAACAGGTACCCCTATGTCGCGCACAAGTTTGAATTTGTCGGAGGAAAGGTCGAACAGGGCGAAAGCGAAGAAGAGGCCCTCGTCCGCGAACTGCGCGAAGAACTGGGCGTAAAAGCGCGCGTGATCGGGCATTTCAAAACGGTTTCGCACGATTATCCCGATTTTTCGATCACGTTATCCGCCTATTTTTGCGAATTTCTGTCCGATTTTTCGTGTACCGAGCACGAAGAACTGCGTTGGATCCCGCTCTCCGAGCTCGATCCCGAAGCATGGGCGCCGGCCGATGCTCCGCTGGTGCAATCGCTGAAAACTTTGCTTTGATCGCATCGCGGAAAAAGGCGGCAAACGTACGGCCGCGGATGCAGAGCAAAATACTTTCTGCGGTTTATAAAAAGGGGACGGGCTGTACGGAAGCCGCCTGTTCGCCGAAAGAGAACGGCGGTGCAAAAAGAATTATTGCGCTCCGCGAAGGGAATTTTCACGAAGAATAAAACAGAGCCGGGCAAGGCTGCTCCTTGCCCGGCTCTGTCTGTCTGTCTGTCTGTCTGTCTGTCTGTCTGTCTGTCTGTCTGTCTGTCT
>OGGQ01000143.1_pt1 | contig 97941 bp, 56 predicted proteins | sample 1571191 | NCBI WGS metagenome assembly OGGQ01 (sample SAMEA2582061, study PRJEB24529) | metagenome | biome: Human gut stool | place: China | collected 2011
GGCGTTTTTGAACAAGCTGAAAAAATCGGAGTAACCATCATCAACGCACACAGCAAGAAAATTGCGATTTTTTTAAACGCACTTCTCACTTTACATCTCCTTTCTGTTATTTTCCGCCACTTTGCGCAGAGATTTTCTCATCTTGCTCAAACATTAACGTTCATTTAATTATAGGTCAAAACTTGTAATTTGTCAATACTCATTTTTTAAAAAAATTGAAAACCGCATTGGATTTTTTGGCCGTGCATTTGTTCCCGCACCATACGAAAGCAGGCCCCAAAGATCAGCTTCGAGGCCTGCTTTTGCACAATTACTCTATAAAACCATGCGTTCAGGACGCCGCATCGGCAATTCCGTATTGAACGACGATGGCGTTTAAGTTGACGTTGACTTGACCTGCAACATCGGAAACGTTTTTGATCGTTACGGTATGCTCTCCGAAAGCAAGGCCGTCAATTTCATACATCATCTCGTTCGGAGCCGCAGCCGCCTGATTGGCATTGATCACGCCCTTGCTCTCTCCGTCTATAAACACCTCGAACTTTCCTGCTCCGGCGCCCCGCCCTATATATATCTGCAAGCCGGTGCCGACAAACTTCATTTCCGCCGTTTCTCCGGCCGTTTTGCTTACCAGGGCACTGGCGTTCGGCGCCCAGGCTCCGACTGTCGTAAATCCGTTCCCCTGCCACGACTCCATTTCGATGCGCAGGCTCTCTCCTTCGCCGGACGTACTTTGCGCGGGCGGATCGATAATTTCGAACGCATCGATATTGGTATTCGTGGCGGTTCCGGAACCGGTGCCCGTATTGACGACCTTGATGACGTGTTCTTTATTTTCCAACCCCGTCGCTTCAAACATCAGCGCTTTTGCATACGCTGTGGGCGAATATGCGTCTACCGTTTCGATCAAAACCCCGTCCAGCCATACCTCGCTGATACCGGCGCCCGCTCCTCTGCCCATATACAGGCGGATGCCCGTGCCGGTGAAGGTCAGAGTGGCCGATTCGCCCGCTTTCGTTGACCGCGTCGTGCTGCCTCCGTATGTTCCGCCCCCGGGGATGACCGTCCAATTGCCGTCATAAACGATCGATGGATCTTGGTCATACACAAACTTTGTGTTTTCCGTGACCCAGCTCGGTTTATAGGCCTTTTTGACGACTTCGAACGCATCGACGTTGAGATTCAAATTCGGATCCTGCGTTGCCGTATTTTTTACACCCGCGTGCACGACGAGTATACTGTGTTTGCCGTAATCCAATCCATCGATTTCAAAGGACAGAGACTTTTGCACGGCTTGCGCCGAATACGTATCCACTCTGCCCTGATATTCGCCGTCAATGTACACGTCGCACATTGCCGCCCCCGTTCCTTTGGCCATATAGAGTTTGATTCCCGTACCGCTGAATTCGAGGTATGCACTGCTCCCCGCCTTCGTGGCGCGCGTCGACGTGCCGCCGTATGCGTTCGGAGAATCCAAAACCGTCCATTGCCCGTAATACTGTATGCGGGGATCCGTATCGTAAATAAGCTCCGTCGTTGCCGGCGTTATATCGATGCGGTTTCCGGATTCGCTCTTTTGATAACCGAATGTTTCCAATACGAGATCGAGCGAAATATACAGTTCTTCTCCGACGAGGATCACTTCTCCCGATTGCCCGTCGCTGACGGTGAAACTTCTCTCATCATCGTTTTCGCGGAGAATAACCGTATTTTCTTCGCGGCTCCAAGAAAGGGAGAGAACCTTTGCCAATTCGCCGAGCGAGGCATACTGCGTTCCTTGCAGGATCTGCACCGTGCAGTCGGTAGCTCTTCCGTCTGCGGAAAGCTCGATTTCTTTTCCCTCTTCAAAGCCCAGCTGTACATCCGTCATCGGGCGAGAACCCTCGATGCCTTTGACGACGAAGGACTCGAAATCGGCCGTCGCATAATCGGCAAATACGCCGATCGTCCCCTTCAAATACGCTTCGTCGTAATGTGTGAGGGCAAGTACTCCGTCCACATAAATCTTTATTTCGTCGCCGTCGCTTACGACTTCAAGGCAAAAGTTCTGCCCTGCCTCGATGTCAGCGGAAGCGATCGTATAAGCGTAATTGGAGGTAAGCTTTACGAGCTCTGCTTTTCCTTCCTGCGGATTGACGACGGCGGCATATCCGCGGAACGCCTTATTGGCGCTCGATATGCAATTTGCACGGAAAACGACGCCCGCACGCCCGGAACCCGTTACCGCAATATCCGCTTTGATCGCGGTATCGTAGAACAGCTGTCCGTCTACGGTGGAAATATTGTAACCCGCCGTGGCGGAGGAATATTTGCCGTTTTGTTTGATGAATCCGCCGTTCATTACCCACTGGTAATATTCGTCGTCTGCAAAATCGGCGGAGAACACTTTGCCGATGGTATCCTTTTCCAAATCTTCGTTCAACAGTCTGGCAAGTTTTTTATAGATTTGGGGATTTTCGTCGATGACGTTGTTCTGTTCGCTCGGATCTTCGTTCAGATTATATAGCTCTCTGCGGTTGTAAACGAGCGATTCCAAATACTTATAATCGCCCTGCCGGATCGCCGCGCCTTCGTTGAAAGGAGATTCGTTGGTGATTACCGCATCGACGTCGGTATTCGTGAACTGCGGATAGCACCAGGTGAGCGTGTCTCGGTCAGGTTCTCCTTCTCCGTTTAAAATAGGCATCAAACTCACGCCGCTGTTCTTCGGGACCTTCTCGGCGGGAACGCCGGCTGCTTCGGCAAGCGTTTGATAAAAGTCCATAACGCTGGTCATAAATTCGACCTGCTTTGCCTCTTTCACCCGCTCCGGCCATTTGATGATCAAAGGATCGCGAAGTCCTCCCTCGTAAATTTGCCGCTTATTGCCGCGCAGTTCGCCGTTCAGCGTAAATTCGCCCGAACCGCCGTTATCCGAACTGATGATCAGTATCGTATTCTCGGCGATTCCCAGCCGTTCCAGCGTCTCTTCTATCATTCCCACGCCGTCGTCGATATGCTTCAGCATTGCAGCGAGGTAAGGATTTTTATCCTTTGTATTCTTGTCTGTCGTCGGAGAGCCCCTCTTCTCATTGAAATAATCCAACGTATCTTGCGGCGCATCCAAAACGGTATGCGTTGCATAGTGCGAAAGGTACAGGAAGAAGGGCTGCTCTTCTTCTGCCTTCTCTTCAATATAGCTGACCGCCGTCTCGTTCATCAAATCGACGAGATACTTTCCTTCTTCGACACCCGTTACCTGCGGAAGGAAGAAATATGGAGCGAAGTAATCCCCGTCCGCGATGTATTTTTGTTCGCTCATGATCACGTCGTCAAACCCGTGATATACGGGGGCGCCGTCCGTGGGATATGCGTTATACCCCGCGCACATATGCCATTTGCCGATGATACCTGTTCTGTACCCCGCATTGTTCAGGACGGAAGGCATAGCCACGAATTCGTCGGGATCGAGATGCACGCTGTTATTCGCGGGCAGATAATTGGTTATACCCGTGCGCAGTACGTTTTCGCCCGTCATGAGGCAGCTTCGCGCAGGCGAACAAACCGGCTGGCTGTAATACTGCTGAAACTGTAAATTTTCTGCGGCGATGCGGTCGATGTTCGGCGTTTCGTTAAAGTCGCTGCCGTAACATCCCAAATCGCGCGCGCCCGTATCGTCGATCATAATAAAGAGGATGTTCGGCTGTTTGTAATCCGGATCGATATCAAATTTTCCCATCGTATTGTAAGCCTCTTTCACATAATCCTCCGAATAATCTTCCGCTTTTTTTGTATAACTGTACTCCGCGCTTTTATAATTCTGTTCGGGAATGACTGCAGCCGTGTTTCCCATAAACAAGCCGCAGCACGCCAACGATACGCAGAGTGCTTTATTCACCGTCTTATTCATTCCGCCCTGTTCCTCCTTTTCTTCACAAGAATAATCACAACGGCGGCGCCGGCTATCACTACGACAGCCGCGCAGACGCTTACGATAATGATCGTTGTATTGCCGTTTCCGTTCCCGCCGATCTCGAGAGTGAACGTTTTTTCCGCCGTCGATGTATACGTTTCGTCCCCTTCCGTATATGAGCAGACCACCGTTACCTTATATTCTCCCGCGTCGGTTCCCTCCGCGACCGGGAAACTGCTTCCGGAGGAAATTTCTTTCCAGCCGTCCCCGTCTTTTTTATACCATGTCGCCGTCATTTCAAAATTTTCGTTCTGCTGTAAATCGTGCGTTACGCCGTCCAACGAAAGTTCTGAACCCGGCTTTACGGTGATCTTATCGGCAAAATTGTTCAAATCGGCACTCTTTAAAGACTTCTTTATCTGCAGGGTATGTGAGGAATCCGAAACAATAGCGTCTCCTTCCCGTACGGTTTTTCCGTCGTATTCCCACCACGTATCGAATCCTTTGACCTGCGCCTCAGACACGTTCAGCGACGGATACGTTCCGTCCGGAGAGGCAAACACGGATACCGTTTCTCCGCCCAGATCCAACCGGATACGGATCGTGTAGACGAGTTTGCCGTTATACACGGCCGCACGCCCGTTTACGAAACCGAAATCGATATTTTCGGCTTCGCTGCCCAACGTGCCAGCCAAAACAAATCCGTTTTTCATCGTCGATTCGTCTGCTTTTATCTTTACGGAAGCGGAAAAATCGGAGGAAAAGGAAAGCTCTTCGCCGAGAGCATCGACGATCCCTTCGATCCGCGGATTCCCCTGCAAAGCAATATTCCCCGAATATTCGTTGCAGATGGCCGTTTCCCCGAAAAGATACCCGCCGGAAACTGTTATGCTACCGTTCAATGCGTTGTAAACGGCCGTTTCCGAAGCGATGATATCGCCTCCCTCGATTGCGACATTCGCGCCGTTTTTCGATGAACGGACCGCCACACTCTCCGAGCCGATCATTCCGCCGGATATGCGGAGTTCTCCCGCCGCGGAATAATCGACAGCGATAGCCGCAGCGGAAATTTCTCCTCCGGATATGGAAACATCGACCTTTTCCGACGTGTTTGCGTAAATCGCAGAGCCTGTATCGGAAGTATTGTCTATAGTCCCGCCCGAAACAGACAGCGAAGCTTCGCCGCTCGCGCTGCAGTTGATCGTCCCGCCGACGGTTTTCGCGGAGGCTATTATCGTCTGTTCCGCTCCTTCCTGTGAAATCGAGACAGAACCCGAGCCGGTATTGTTGATCGCGGTGCCGTTTTCGGAAGAAACCGTGCCTCCCGTTACCGAAACGGCGCCTCCTGCGGCATTGTTCAGCACAATGCCGTTCAATACGCTGAACGTACCCTTTTCGAGAATGACGGAGCCTTCGCCCAAATTATTGATCAATGTGCCGCCGTTATCGGAAAGAGAAAATGCGACATTCGCCCCCGATAAACGGACGGTATACCCTTCGCCCACCGCGGTAACGGCCCTAGCGGAAGAGGATCCGTAAGTATTCGTGATACTGCCGCTCACGGCTTCGACCGACGCACCGTTTTCTCCCCTTCCGTCAACAAACAATGTACCGAAACCGCTGTCGGCACAGGCAGAAGTCAGCGCGCTGCCTTCGAGCGAAATGTGCCCCGATACGGCGCGCAGAGCGATCCCGCTTCCGCCGTCCAAAGTTCCGGAAGCAATCACCGTCGTTCCCGAACCTGCAACTTTCAAAGCGCAGCCGCTCGCGTTTTCGCCTTCGTTGGAAATATCCGCGCGGAATTCAAGATCCGTTCCCGTAAATTCGACGACCGCCCCGACCATGCCGGCACTGCCGCTGATACTTCCTTCGAGAATATAGCCGCCGTTTTCCAAAAGAATTGTTTCGCCGCCGACATCGATATCCGAAAAGGTTATCCGGCAAACGGTTTCCGTTCTGTCTTCTTCCAGCGCCGCAATGACCTCGGACACCTGTTCCGCCCGATGCAACGCTTCCTCGTCCTTGTACAGAACATACTGCGCATCTTCCTGCGCTATGCGATAATTTTCCGCCGTTCCCGTTTCCGCACGGACAAGTCCCGCTCCGGCAAATAATAGCGCCGCGGCCAAAAACAGCAGCCCGAATGCCGTGCAAAGAAATAAGAGGCGGCGCTTCCATGCTGTATTACCCATCTCTACCTCCCTTCAGAATAATTCCGACGCGCACACATTAAAAAAAGTTAATATTCTTGACGCGTTTCTCTTTTTTTATTATAATGGAGAAAAGTACGTTTGTAAATACACAAAAATCATAAAAAAGTGTAGATTCGTAGCAAGTTAAAGGGGAATAACCATGGGCAGACCGATTCAGACCGATTTTTGCGAAACACATAATTATTTCCGCGGCAAAGGAATCCTTTCCAAGGGAAGTCTGGCCAACGAAAGCGTGCATTACATTCTTCCCGGGAATAAAGACGTTCCTCTGATCATCTGGAGTTTCGGCATTACGCAGCCTGACCCGGAATATTACATTTCGCGGAAAAATTGCGCTCATTTCGTATTCGAATACATTTTGGACGGAAAGGGATATGTGATCAACAATCAAAATTCCTATTCCGTCGAAAAAAATGATCTGTACATCCTGGAACCGGGATCGACACACAGATACTATCCCGATAAAAAAGCGCCTTTTCAAAAAATCTGGATCAATTTTCAAAGCGACCTTTTTGCCGAGATCCTGCAAAAATACGGCCTGTCCGGCATTACTCTTTTTCAAAACGCAAACTGCAAAGAACTTTTCGAAGAACTGCTGAAACTTGCCAATATATCCGTATACAACGACGATATATATTTCCGCGCAAGCCGCATACTGTTCGAGATCATAACACTCCTCGCCGAGCGCATGCAAACAAAGAGCTCTTTTTCCGCTTTGGCCGAAGAGATCAAACAGAAATTAGACAGCGCGATCATCGGAAAAACGACCGTCGAGCAGATCTGCTCCGAGCTGCACATTTCAAAATCGCAGCTGACGCGCGAATTTAAAAAATATTATTCCGTTACACCGTATGCGTATCTGCTGCGGGCAAAACTTGAATTATCCAAACAGCTTCTTCTCGACGGAAGGCAATCGGTCAAAGAAATCGCGGATACCCTCGGTTTTACCGACGAGCACTATTTTTCAAATTACTTTAAAAAGAAAAATGGCTGTTCTCCCAAGCAGTTTAAGCTAAAAACATCCGTCGCCGGTAATGGCAACGCAGAAAATTTATAGACTTTTGCATTTTCAATTTTACAACAGAGGCGCCCGCCGAAACGGCGGGCGCCTCTGTTTTTACAGAATAGTTTTATTTTTCATTTGCATCATACCCGACGATTTCACCGACATAACTGCTTCCGTCGAGCGTTCCGTCATTGGTGCAATCTTCGGAAACGGTCGAGCCCGCTCCGAGATATCCGCCGATACCTCCCACGTTGGTTACGCCCGTAACGTCGCCGTGATTTTTACAGGACGTAACGGTTGAAGAAGTCGTGATCCAGCCGCAGATACCTGCAAACCCCTTGCCCGTTTCAGAACCCGCAGCGCCTTCGGCGCTTTCGACGAACAGAACGCTGCCGTAATTTGTGCAGAAAGTGATGGCGGCCTTATACGACCCGCCCATGATGCCGCCGCCGTAGCGGTGCGCGGAAATTTCTCCGTAGTTGACGCATTCGCTGACTCTGCCTCCGTACTGGCCGACAATCCCACCGGCATAATCGGTTTCTGCCTGTACCATGCCGTAATTGACGCAGTTTTGCACATCCTGCGTATTATAACCGGCAATGCCGCCGACCTTTAAATAGCCGTACACGTTGCCGTAATTTTCGCAGCCCTCGATCATCATACCCGCCGAATATACGTTGCCCGCAATACCGCCGACCAAACCCGTTGCGGAAGTCGCGGAAATTTCTCCGTGATTTTTACAGCCGCTGATCGTAGAAGCCGTGCTCAGCCCCGCAATGCCGCCCGCGCTGGTGCAACTTCCAGCAATCGTTCCGAAATTGCAGCAATCGGCAATCACCGCACCCGATGCCGCTTTTCCCGCAATGCCGCCGACTTCTTTTATATCGCCGCCGATACTGCCGTAATTGGCGCAGTTCTCCACTGTGGAAGCGGTAACGCTGCCGGAGATTCCGCCGACATCCGCCGCAACCACACCTTCTGCCGCCACAGAAATATTGCCGAAAAATTCGCATCCGGTGATCGACGTGCTCTTTTCCACCGTTCCCGCGATGCCTCCCACGACTCCTTTCGCATCTGCAAAATTGATATCGACATAACTGTATACATTGGCAATTTCCGCGCCCTGACCGTAATAGAACAGTCCGCCGACCCTGTTTTTAGCAGTGATCGAACCGTGCAGCGTTAAATTGCTGACCGAACCCTTCATGCCGCCGAACAGGCCTGCGCCGAGCTTCGTATCATCGTCAAACAGCATGTTCGCGATCGTGTATCCGTTTCCGTCGAAACTGCCGGCAAACCATTTGTAGGTAGTCGTCGTTCCGCCGTTATAGCCGATCGGCGTCCATGCGTGATTATTCAAATCGATACTGTTTGTAAGGATATAATAGATCCCGTCGCCGTAAGATTTATTTCCTGCAACTTTAATAGACTCCTGTGCCAAATACGCCAGCTGCGCGCCCGTTGCAATTTTATAGGGATCCTCCTGCGTGCCGGTGCCTCCGGCAAAGCCTTCCGCAACGGTGCCGTCCCATACGTCGCACATCGAATAGGTTACCGTATACGAAACGTCTCCCTCGATCCTTCCCGCGAGGAAGAAACGATCGGGCAAGTACCCTTCCACCGCCGGAGATTCCGTTTGTTCTTTCCCGTAAAGCGTTCCGTACGGCAGCTGCAAAACGAGGGTTTCGGGCGCTTCTTCGCCGCCGCTTTCAAATGCATATTCGACTTTCAGCTCGTATTGGCGAATCGTTTGCGTGAATACGCTGTAATATTCGGCATTTCCCGTTACGATCTCGTCTTCGAGGATCACAGGCTCCCCGTCGGGCGATTTCGCCCAGCCGGCAAATTCGTAGGTATATTGCGCATCCGCCTCCTTCGCGGGTTCGGCCTCCTTGTATTCAGGCGCAGAGCCGTACGCAACCTGATACTCGACGCGGGTTTCGCCGTTGATAAAAGCTACGGTATATTCGTTGACCGTTTTCGTGAATACCGCGTAATAGGTTATATCTCCCTGTATCGTTTCGGAAGAAAGGTCGATAATTTCGCCCTCTGCCGTCTTTGACCAGCCGGCAAAAGTGTATGTATACTGTGCATCTGCCTCTTTTTCGGGTGTGCCTTCCCATGCGGGAGTGCTGCCCTTATCTACTTTTTGCGATGTTTCTGCTCCGTCGATGTTCCAAGTGATCGTATACTGTTTTTTAATCTGCTCGAACACCGCGTAGTACGTAGCGTTCCCCGTTACCGTTTTACCGGAAAGATCGATTGTTTCTCCTCCCTCCGTTTCCGACCAGCCTTTAAACACGAAATCGTAATCATCCGTCGAAGGCTTTTGCGGCGTGCCGTCGTAGCCGAGCGCAGAACCATATTCCGCCTGCCTCTCGTCTTCCGTACCGTCGATCACCCAAGTGATCGTATATTTGCGGAGCACCGAGTCGAATACAGCCGTATACGTCGCATTGCCCGTAACATCGGGCAATTTGTCCTGCAGGGAATACTCTGCCTCGCCGTCGGTCCAACCCGCAAAATCATATTCGTATTCGGCGGTAGCCTGCTTTTCAGGCGTTGCGCCCGTATAGCGCGCCTCTTCGCCGTAAGCGATCTGTTCGGAAGAAAGTTCCTCCGTTCCGTTTACGAACTTGATCGTGTATTTATTGACCGTCTTGGAGAATACCGCATAAAATACCGTTTCCCCGCCTACAGTCATCTCCTCTTCGGAAAGCACTTCTCCTCCGTCTGTTTTCGACCAGCCTGCAAATTTATATGTATATTGCGCGTCGGCCGCCTTGCTCGGCTCAGTGCCGTCGAAAACGGCTTTTGTACCGTATTCGAAATATTCTTCCTTCAAAACGCCGTCAACATTCCATGTTACCTTGTATTCGTTTTTGTCCGTTTTGAATACTGCGGTATATGTAACCTCTTTCGTTACGTTCGGCAAGTCTTCGCCGGCACCGTAGGCGGTTTGCCCATCCGACCAACCGTCAAAGATAAATGTTTCAGCGGCGGTTGCGGCTTTCGAAGGCTGTTGTCCGCGGAATTGAACGGCCGCGCCGTATTCGATCGAATCTTCCTGCAGCACGGTGCCTTCGCTGACAAATTTCACGCTGTACTTATTTTTTACCGCATTGAAAGCCGCAGTATATTCTGCATCCGCCGTTGCCGGAGGCAGCGTTTCGAGCACGACCCCTTCCGCATCTTTCCATCCGGCAAATTGATACGTGTATTCTGCGGTCGCCTGCTTGACAGGCTCTTCCCCGCCGTAAGTTACTTCCGCACCCGCATCAAAGCTCTGTTCCCAAAGCACTTCTCCTTCCGCGTCTTTGAACGTGATCGTATATTCGGCCCCGCCGCCGCAGCCGACAAAACCGACCGCCAGCAACGCCGATGCTATGATTGCCATGACGCACAGCCAAATTTTTTTCATACATTCCTCCCTTCTTTTTTATAATGTATTTACACCGGATCCGCATTAAAGCACCCGGATCTTTCCGAATCCGCTGTTTCCGCTCGCAACGCTTGTGGATGTAAGCTGGCCGCATATCTGATCGACGGAAGAATTTCCGACAACTGTACCGTAATTGATGCAGCCGATAACGTCTCCGTAGCCGTAATTGCTCCCCGCGATACCGCCGATGTAGCTTCCGTTCCTGCTGAGCGAGCCGTCGACGCGCGCCCGATTAATGCATTCCGAAACGTACGCGCCGTTGCACGCCCCGATAATGCCGCCCGTATAACTGCCGTGAGCGAACACATGTCCGCGGTTTTCACACTCCGAGATCTTGGGCTGATACTCCGCCGACCCGACGGTCTTTCTGTCTCCGCGGCCGACTATCCCGCCTATAACACTGTTCGTGCCCGTATATGTACTGGAAACTTTGGCGTAATTCGTGCAATTTTCGATCGTACTCGCAAATAATTCCGCGCGCTTGGTATCGATTTGCAGAGAACCGGCGATACCGCCGACCGAACTGGAAGCGCTCTTTACTTCGCCGTAATTTTCGCTGTCCCATACGCCGTACAAACTATACCCCACGATGCCGCCGCTGTTTGCGCCTGCCCCCTCGACCATCCCGCGGTTTACCGCATTGAGAACGGCTCCGCTTGCATAGCCGCAAATTCCTCCGACATATTTATCTCCCTTCACACGGCCCTCGTTAACGCTGTTTTCCGTACCGGGGCCGGCCGCCTGCCCGACGATGCCGCCCGTATAAGCCGCCCCGAAAACGGGGCCGTAATTCGAACAATCGGCATAGATAAAATCACCGCTGCCGTAACCAACAACGCCTCCCGCGGCATTTTTTGTACAATCGACCAACCCGTAGTTGACGCATTTCGAGACGGAAGCTTCTTCCGCCTTTCCGACCACACCGCCTACGCTGCCCGTCCCCGCGGATACGCGGACGGTACCGTAATTGCTGCAGTTTTCCACGCGGCCTTCCGCGCCCGAGCAGCCGATCACACCGCCGAAGCGATAACATCCGCCGGCTCCGTTATCGGAAATGTCGGCATAATTGATACAGGCGTCCACGCTTCCGACGCCGTAACCGACAACGCCGCCGACGTTGCCGAATCCGACGACGCTGCCGTACGAGCGGCAACCGGAAACTTCTCCCATATTGTTGCCGACAATAAGCGCCGTATATTTGGCCTCGGACTGCGATGAGCCGCTGACGGAAAGATTTTTAACCGTCCCCTTTGACGTGGAAAAGAGACCGTGCCCGGAATTCGCGTTGCTGTTCGCCAACGTACTTGCATATTGCATGTTCACGATCGAGTGGCCGTTCCCGTCGAAATTGCCCGCAAACGGCAGAGAATAGGACCCGATTGCCTTCCATGCGATATGATTCAGATCCAAATCATTGTTCAGGATAAAGTATTTTCCGCTGAAATCGTCGTACACCGATTGTTCCGCCAAATAGTACAGTTGTGCGCATTTGGTGATCACATACGGATCTTCCTGCGTTCCCTCGCCCGCCGCAAATGCTTCGCTCGAACCGTCCCAAACATCAAATTCCGCATACGCAACGGTAATTTCCGTATCGCCGAGCATCATTCCCCTGCATTGCGAAACACGGGGAGTAAGGCCTTCGTACACGGGCGAAGCCACACTGTAATTTTCTCCGTACGGGAGTGTTTCGGTAAACGAGCCCAACGTTTCGTTTCCGTTTTTATAGGATATCGTCAAAGTGTATTCGACAGGCCGTTTTTCGAATACGGCTGTAAAAACGGAGTCTTCATATATTTCAGGAAGCTCGCGATATTCCAACCCTTCCATGTCCCAGTAAGAAAAAGTGTAGCTGTATCTTTCGTCCGTCTCTTTCTCCGGCAATATTTCCGGCTCTTGCGGAACTGTGCCGTACACGACTTCTCTCTCTTCCACCAATTCTCCCTGACTTTCGAAACGGACGGTGAAGGTATTATAAATCGGTTCAAATACGGCAGAATAAACCTTTTCTTCCGTCGCAACGGGAAGAGGATCGCCTGCGGGATAAAAATTCTCCCCGCTTTGCCATCCTTTGAATACATAGGAACAGGCTTCCGTCTTCTTTTTATACGGAGTTCCGTAAAACGCAGGCTCTTTGTTAATGGCAACGGGAATATATAAAGTTTCTCCGTCAACTTCAAACCCGATCAAATAGCCGTCTGCAACCTGTATTTCGGCAACATAGCGCTGATCGCCCTTCACCTCCGCAAATGCCTTGTCCCAGCCAATGATCTCGATTTTCATGCCGTCTTGGGTAAACACGCTTTCTCCGTCGTATGCGGGCATTTCGCCGTATCCGTACAGTTTTTCGTATTCTTGCCCGGCGACTTCAAAGATAACCTTGTACTCTCTTCTGACCTCGCGGTATGCGGCCCTGATCACCGTATTTTTCTCGATGGCGGGAAGCGCATCATACAGCACGCCGTCGATTTCCCAGCCGCAAAACACATACGAATGCTCAATTGTTTCGGCCTTTTCGGGAATCTCCCCCGAATATGCCGGTACCGTACCCGATTCGATTTCTGAAATCTGCAGAATGTTCCCGCGATCGTCGACGAAATTAACGGTTACATACGCAGATTTCCCCTGTTCGCCGCCTCCGCAGGAAACAAGAGCAAGCGCACTTATCAAGAGCAGGAGCGTTACAAGTATAACTGTCCATTTTTTCATTTTCCCAAATCTCCTCATGCTCTATTCTTCTGCGGCATAAACGTTGCGGATATCCAAACCGAGATTAAATGAGAATATCCCCAAAACGATCGGTTCTCCCCCGAATTCTTCCGCAGAAATCGAAGCAATGTACGCATCGTTAGCGTAAAATTCAATTTCTCCGCCACGTTTGACCAGTTTTAACTTTACAAAATCTCCGTCCGTATACGTCATACCCGCAACGGGATATTCTTCAGAATCGTCCCATTCGAAATCATTGTACGATTTTTTGACGATCCCTACATCGTTGCACGTCAGTCCGTTTTCAGCGCAAACATAGAAGAAACGGCTTGTGTTCGCATTAGCCAATAACAGTCCGAACTTGGGGTAAGCATCGTTGTTATACAGAGTTTTTGCCGTAAATTCCGCTTCGTACACAAAGTCTTCGGCAAGTGCGGTTTTGCGATAAAGCAAGCTCGTTCCACCTCCGTTCAAGGAGACCCCGTTTCCTGAAAAGGACCATGCCCCGACCGATACGAACTGACCGCAGCTGCCCCATTCTTCGTTTTCCGTTTCGGTATATGCGCCGTACTCCCGCAAAATCACTCTTTTTAAAAGCTTATATCCTTCATAGGAAAGGTCTGAAGGGCCGGAATACATGCAGCGATTGATCTTTCCGCCCGCGTATATCTCGCCGAACAAATCGATATAAGCAACATTGTCGAGCGTTTCCGTATATGCCCTGACCATATCGTTAAACGCTTTGATCGCTTCCGGATCGCAGGAAGGCGAGATCGTAGGCAAGGCGGAAATAATTTTTAAACCGCAATCGGCGCCTGCTTCCGTAAAGCGCCCAATGAAATCGCGCATCGCGGAAAAAGCTTTTAAAACGCTGCCTGACGCTATATCCGACGCTCCGCCGTAAAAAATCACTTCTTTCGGAGCCCGCTCGGTAAGCGCTGTTACATTCTCTGCCCAGTAACCGATGTCCGTTCCGCCTTTGGCTATGGTGATCACGTCTCCCAAACTTTTCATATCCGAACCGAAAGCAGACCATTTCTCTTGCGACAAAAGCCCTTCGCCTGCAAAAATATATTCGGTTTGGGTTATATTTTTTGTGATGCTGCCGTCTTCTTTTACAAGAGGATGCGTTCCGACATTTTCCCAGTTGCAATCCATTTCCCGGTAGTATACCCACGTCGTCGAAAGTGCGGAAAGAGTGTTGCGCATTGCAGGCGCCAGCGTTAAATTCCCGTAAGCCTGCGCATAGGTAAGGCCCAAAGCGGTATACGGCACATACACCTCCACTTCATAGCCGACAAATCCGTACGTATCGATATCGCACGGGCGGCTTTCGGCTGTAAACCCGTTTTCCGCCGCCGTCAGCCAGCCTCCGCTGTACTTTTGAAAAAGATAGTCCCCTTTCGCGCTGACAAGCACGCGGCGGCTATGCGAACTATACGTTCCCTTCTCTCCGGCCAGCCCCAAGATGAATTCTATGTTATCTGCATAGGCGAATCCGTTCAGATATTCTTCGACCGTGTAAACGATATTATCTTCCACGACAGCGCGCACCGATATGCCGCTTTCATGATAACTTGCGTACCAATACGATTTGGCTTTTTGATAATTCGTCGTTGCTTCCAACACGATGTTCGTATCCGTAATCGGCCGCGTAAACACCGCCGAAACGCTGACCTCTTCGTTCGGCATTGCGAAGCTGTTTCCCGCAATTTTCTCTCCGTTTACGGTATAATAGGATAACTTGCTGTTGTAAAAAGGGACGCTGCGAAGGTAAACCGTATCGCCGCTGCTTGCCGAAAGAAGATCGCAAACAACTTCTCCCCCGTCCGAGGGCTGCATAACGATAGAATGCACGTCTTTACCCGTCGCACTCAGGCGGTAGGTGAGCACGACGTCTTCCTGCGGCATAATGAAAGAGTCCCCTTCCAATTTACTGCCGTTTAAATAAACTTCCGCAAGATCGTATCCTTCCAAAGCCGAGCGCACGAAAATTTTTTCTCCCGCATCTGCTTGCCGGCGTTCGGTTATGCGGCCGTAATCTCCCTCTACCGTAATATTGAATCCGCCCCCGGAAGAACACGCCGCTATACTTACGGCAATGCACAGAGCGAGCAACAGATTCACCAAGCAGAACAATCTTTTTTTCATCATAATCTCCTCGTTCTGAAATTTCTAAAGGTTTTCTGCGCTTTTCTTCATGCGGGATAATATACGGAAGACAGCAAATCTGTGTTTCCGTAAAAATCGTAAACAAACTGATTTTGAAAATTATACAGTTTATCGTGAACGGTGCTGTAATAATTGATGTAAATTTTTTGATTTTTTTCGTCGAAGTTGAACATCGCCAACAGGGAATCCAACCCTGCGTTCATCACGATCGACTGGGCATTGACCATGAAAGTTCCCACGACGTTGCCGCTGTCTCCGATCAATTCACGAACCGTTATATCTTCATTGGATACATGCCCGCATACGAGCATAAAGATATTCGGATACTTGCGCAGCCATTTATCCCACATCTCATCGGCATCGTTTATGCTTGTTTTTCCGTTCCATCCATATGATGAAGGGCTTGCAGAAACTCCCTCTGCAAGCAATTGCCCTTCCGGCGATAAAAATCCGTGCGTCGTTACCACTACCCTGCGGTCGGGATACTGTTCCGTAATATCGCAGCACCATTCCAAAACGTCATCGGACGGCCCGAAATCGATGGAAAAAATTATATATTTTACTCCGGAAAATTCAAATAAATAGTAGGAATTGATGATATTATCCTCTTCGAAACTTCCGCCCCAGTACGGGAATGCGCTGATTTTTTCCATCGGGAACGCTCCGTTCAGATGGGTCAGCGAATGATCCGTCTTACACTCGTTGTCGTAGTCGTGATTTCCGGGAGTGATTATGTACGGTACTTCGCCGTCCAACCGGCTGAACTGTTCCTCCAGCTTATTGTATTGCCGATCCCAATCCTTGCCGTTCGTAATGCCGTCCGTTATGTCTCCGACCGTGATCGCCGCGCCGATCTTTCTGCCGTCTTTATTTTCGAGCAGGTAATCGAACAGCGAAGGCAACGCCTTTTGATAATGGTTGGTAAGCATCTGCATATCCGGTATTACCGCAAGCGTGTAATCGTACACGGGGAACAGTTCTCCGTCGTAATAATAATCGTTGCTGCCTAAATATGCGTCATTGCCGTACAGGGAGGTATCTTCCAAAACGGTTGCAGACTGGTTCAGGCGAACATTGAACAGCAGATCATCGCGCGTTTCGCGGCCGATGACGTCTCCGTTTTTCCGATCTCTGTCTATTTCCGCCTGATTGAGCGCATCGGAATAGAGAGTTACCTGGCGGATCTTTCCGTAAAACGGCTTTTTCGTATTTGTTTGGTTATTGAAATCGCCTCCGATGCAGTGCCGGCGATAAAATTTCAGGCGGCTGCTGCCCGATCCGCCGTAAACGGTTTGGCACAGCTCTCCGTTGATATAACATTCAAAGGCTCCGCTATCCGCTTTTCGCACCACGGAAACGAACGTCCATTGGCCGTTGCGCACGTCCGTCTGATCGAATACGATATATCGTTCGTAATTGTTCCAATTTACTGTGATTTGCCCTTCGGAGTTGACCGAATACGCGATGGAGGGGGTATTTTGCGTTGAATTGTTCCCGAAAATGCAGCCGATCGTCCCCTCGGCGTCTTCTTCGACAAAAATCCAAGATTCGAAAGTATTCGGGACTTCCAAAAGCGGATCTTCCAAAATATATTTAATTATACCGCTGCGAAAATCCGCGCCCTGTTCTTCCGTCTGTGAAATTGTCGGCAGCGGCTGAATCAGAACCGCCATGACCGCCAGCATCAATACTGCAGCTATCAGCTTCTTTTTCATCTTTTCCTCCTCTTTACCGCGTATACGACCGAACCGACCAGCAGGCCGCCTCCGGCCAATCCGCCGATCACGGGTAGCGCAGAAATGTCTACGCCCCCGACCTCTTCCAATGCCTGCGTTGCCGCCGAAAGTTCACTGCTGAGAGTATCGATATATTCCTGCGCATCATTTTCATCCGCCAATTTTGCCTCTGCCAACTTTTCATAAAAATTCAGCCATGTGAATTTTGTAAAATCTTCCTTGCTCATACCGGCAATGCGCTCTTCCGCAACGGCGATCGCCTTTTTCAATCCGTCAAGGTCCGACTTTTTCTCCGATGAAGCCAAAAGATCGCGCAACTGCGCCAATGCTTCATCCATACCGGCTTGATTGGCGTATTCCGAAAGAGTTTTTGCCGAATAAAGCGAGCGCTCGATTTGGCGAAGGGCATCCGAAGCAAATCGGTTTTGCTGCGCTTCGTAATCTTTTATCAAAGCGGAAAGCGCGTCTTGGTATGCCGCATAATCGCCTGCCGAGGCATCAACTTTTTCGACTTGCCCCGCAAACAGATTATCCAACAGGAAAGGCGAGTTCCCTTCGTTCACAAAATCCAACGATCGCAACCCTTCCCCTATATTCAAAGCCGCAAACAATTGGCAATGCCAAATACCGTTCTGTTCCGTCCAGCGGACAGAGAGGGCACCGCCGTCGAAATCTCCGCTTCGGCCGCTCTGCAAAGAAATATATTTGCCTCCGCGGCCTGAAAAATAGAGCCCTATATCCGCCTGTTCGGCATTTATATCGAAGGAAAGGTAGTAGACTTCCGAACCTTTTGCAAATTCGGTCAATACGGAAAAGCTTTCGCCCGCATCCGCTTTCATTGCAAAATTGATCGAATCGAACGCATACTTCTCGGCAGGAGCTCCCAACACTTCGTTAAAGTATAAAAATTCTTCTGCATCCGTCCCGGAACGAGAGGCCAGCCCTTCGAACGTTCCGCCCAGATGGACCCGCGACATTCCTTCGGGAGATTTACTGATATACAGATCGTCGATATCGGCAAACGTTTTCGTCGAAAAAGAAGCCGCGGCGTCGTATCCGTCGAACTGAAACATTATGTACGGCGAAGACGAAGTCGTAGCCTCCCAAACGCCGCTGTACGTATGCCAGGTATCGTCTCCTTCTTCGTTTACGGCGAGATCGCCCAACTTAATCTTACCGCCGTTCGTATTCGAAGTTCCCGCTTTTACCGTAAGAGTGAAAATGGTATCGCTGTCTGTAAGGCCCGCCCGCACCAAATCGTCGATAAACAGCCTGTAACGGAAGGAGTAATAAATCAAGCCGCCGCCGGGAAGAGATTCCACTTCGTTTCCGGTCTGCTCGTCGTAAAAATAACTTACGAAGCGGTTGGAACTTATGCCCTTCGTGCTGTTAAAATTTCCGAGCCGGATAAAAGTATTGTCATCATAGGCATTATAAATCGCATAACTGTCGCCCTCCCCTGCCTTTACGCTGGTAGAGCCGCGGTAAGTTGCGGAATTCCCCGCTTTTGCCAAAGCGGATGCGCTGTTGCCGAAGTCGAATCCGGTAAATGCAGACGAAGAGTATTGCGTGTTCACCGAAAACTGCATCTGCTCGCTGGTGAGCATCAGCGCTTTTTTCGCTTCGATCCCGTCAGTCTGCGGGTCGTAACTATAAATCGGATCCTCTCCTTCGTCTGCTGCCGCGAATTCAAAATCTCCTTGAAGCAAAAAATTCGAATCGCTGCTGCCGAACTGTACGTCATCGATATCAAAAGAGCCGGACTGCTGCGGTTCGACGCCCGCAAAATAAAAGGTAAGTTCGCAAAAATCCCTGTCTCCGGCATCAAAGCCCGTCAGCTCAAACTCCGCCTCGTTCCAAGCAAAATCCCCCGCCGAATTGTTTTCGAGTTCGGAATATGTAAATACTTTCTGTACGCCATTGTAAGAAAAGCCGAATACCGGGTCTTGCCCGCGGTAATTCTCTTTCCCCTCAAACAGACGGTAGCGGAAAGAGATGACGGCGGAATCTTTTTTGTATCCGTCCGACAGGCTCATCAGAACGGAAGTGTCGGTTACGGAAGACGCATCGAAATTCGAAAAACGCAGGAAAGTGTTCCTCTCTTCGCCGATTTTTTCCAAACCGTATTTTACGGGAGACACACCGCGGTTCAGCATGGCGGCAGACTGCCAAACGCCCGTTTCGTTCGTATATTTTTCCGATTCCTGCCCCAAAAAGATCTCTATGGTTTCCTCCGCGGCCGCACTGTGCAACGGCAGACAAAAGCAGCTGTATACGGAAAGCAGCGCACACGCTATTAAACCGACCGTCTTCTTCATAATTTCTCCTTATCGATTGATATATCTGAATCTTTTTCTTTAAAAAACAGTAAATAAATACCAAAAATTGAAATGAATGATCGAATACAAATATATTATACAACTTTTAAAAAGGGTTATCAATATATAAATATAGGGAATTCCTTCCTCTATCGGTTGATGAATAATCAACCGATAGATTGACAAATCAAAGCAAATGAGCTATAATTTTAAATATGAACGAAATAAAATCGAGAGAAAAACAGTTTTATATTTCTTTAATGGAACAAAGCGACCAGGCAAAGATAGAGAAGATCTGCAAAGCATTGAGTTCCCCTATCCGTTTGCAGATGATAAGACAAATCATCGACTCTCCGCAAACGATTACGCAATTGGCGAAATTGAACGAAATCACCAATTCGACGGTAATTTTCCATATCAATATTTTAAAGGATGCCTCTTTGATCAACATCAAATATATGCCCAGCCAAAAAGGTTTCGCCCAAGTTTGCTTTATTAATTTCCAAGAGATCACGTTCGGAAGGAGACAGATGCATTCGCAAAAAACTTTCGTACACGAGCAAAGCATGGGAGTAGGGCGATTCGTTGACGCCAAATTCGACACCGTTGCTTATGCGACCAAAAATGAAATTTACCATCTCCCTGCATCGGAAGCATTTTCCAGCATACGGTTCGATGCCGAACTTTTATGGACTTTTGGCGGCACCGTAACGTACGCATTTGAAAACAACTTTCTGATAGACGAGAAAATCACGGAATTGCGCTTTACCCTGGAAATTTGCTCGGAAGCTTCTTACTATAAAAACGACTGGAAAAGCGACATCACTTTTGCGGTAAACGGGAAAGAGCTTGCCACCTATACTTCCCCCGGAGATTTCGGCGGCACCCGCGGAAAATTGAACCCGGCATGGTGGCCGAACAATTTGACCCAATACGGCTCTTTGGTAACGGTTTCCGTTACCGAAAAGGGAACATCTTTAAACAACATTCCGACATCGAAAGTAACATTAAAAGATTTAAATCTTTCGGCGGGAAATAAGATCCTTTTCACGATCTGTAACAAGCGGGATGCAAAGTATTACGGCGGATTCAACCTGTTCGGCAAAAGTTTCGGCAATTACGAGCAGGAGATCCTTTTAACGGCTCAGTACGAAAAATCTTAGATATTGCTTTATCGAAAAACGGCGCTATCGAAAACCGATGGCGCCGCTCTTTATTCTATATCGCATTATGGCCGTTAAAAACGCATTATTTTATTACCCAAACAGAATTCCATCGTCTTTTCCAACAATGCGGGTATTGACGCGCCATATCGAAATAAAAATACTTTTTGCCCGACAAAAAAGCAGGAGCCGAGAAAAACCCGGCTCCTGCTTTTTTGCTGTATTTTGAGAACAGGATATAAACCTTTACTGCGCCGCAGTACCGTTGTAGATTTCCTGAATTCCGGAAGCTACATTCGTACCCGTTGCTTTCTGCACTTCGATCTTGCTGTTGAACCCGAGCACGCCCGCAACAAATTTATCCGCCGCAGTTGCCCCGGAAGCATCCCACTCGAGCACCTTTTCTCCGTCGATCGTTACGAAAACAATATTGCCGAGTTTGCCGAATCCCAGACGGACGAAATCCTGCGTGCAGTCTTGTTGGGTAGCAAACGCTCCTGCCGTGTTGCTCCACGCCCAATCGGTCATTCCCTTTCCGTCGGAAGTCAGCCCGCGGTAAACGATGTTCACGTTCCCCTGCGAAAGAAATGCCGGCTCTAAATCGAGATATGCAAACAGCGTCATCTCATCGTTGCGCAAAATCAGGCCGACTTTCGGGTATTTATCCGCGTTATACGTTTCGGTCGATTTAATGTCGAGTTCAAGATAGATATCGCTCGAATACTGAAGCTTATTGTAATATGTTACAGCTTCTTGATCGCCGGTGTTCGTCGCGGTGCCTGCCCCGTATGTCCAGCCGGCGGTCGGCATATAATACGAAGCATTGTAGCCGAAGGTATCTCCGTTATTCGTCGTGTACCCCAAAGCATCTTTGATGATCTTCATCCAAAGCGGATAACCGTAATCTTCATTCAGGTGCAGTCCGTCAATCTTGAATACGTTCGGCCGAGCAAGCGGAATATCATTGCCATCATACGACGAAGTGAACGCCGTAGTCGCGTCGATATAATTCAAATAATCCGTACTCTCCGCCAGCGTCTTCACCTGACTGTTCAGATCGACATATTTTTCGGTATTGTTCGGATGCAGCGTATTCGGAATCAGCGATACCCAGTAAATCTCTGCCTTGGGGAATGAATCATGATACAAATTGAACAGCTTCTGCAGATCCGCATACACGGCATCGGCGGAACGCCCCGCTCCGTTAATATCGTTTACGCCGATATGGAATACGATCTTTTCCGGATCGTACTGTTTTTTGAGAATACCGACGCGCGAAGCATCCGTCCAATACGGCACCTGCGTGCCGCCTACGCCCACATTCGCCTTCGCCGCGATATCAGCCGTCAATTCGTCGTACACGCCGTACCTGATCAAAAATTCCATATAGCTGTCGCCCGCGAACAGGACGTCGATTTCCTGTGCCGCCATGGGCGGATTGTGTTCTTTAAATATATCCGACTCGGGATCGTCAGACATCGTATAATCGGTTACGGTCAGCTGATATGCGAAGGATTTGAAGCCGATCTGCAAATCGCCCGCAGGCGTATACGTGGTCTGGTATACGAGGTTATCGCCGCAATACATGGATACGACGTTATCGCAATACGTCATTGCCAATGTAACGGTATATGTGCTCGTATCGAAGGAACCGGTCGTTCCGGGAATCGAATTCCACGCGCCCCAATTGCCTGTTCCGATATTGTAGCCGAGCGAAGTTCCGCTGATGTTTTGTAAAAGCGCATCCTTGTCATCGCCGATAAACGCATCTACATAGAAGAACACGCCTGTCTTCGAATCTCCGTCGAAGAGCATGATGCCGAACTTGCCCCATTTTTCATTGTTGAGGACGCCGTCTACGCGGAAGGTAGCTTCTGCATAGAGGGCTTCGCCTTCGCCGCGGAAGAACACGATATTGTTGTCTGCCACGTCGTGTCCGGTAAGTTTCACCTCACGGTCCTCATAATTTTCAGTATCTTCGGCCGCATAATCTTTCGAAAGATCCCAATACCTTCCCATACTGACCGCAGAGCCGTCGCCGAGCTGCCCGATACCGTTCAGATAATAATTCTCGTTCCATGTATTCGTATCGGAAAATACGGGATACGTTCCCGGTTCGTTAATTGATCCGTTTTCGATCGTCCCTTCCCTTGCGCCGAACGTATTGTCCGTATTATAGAGCACGGGAAGAACGGTTACGCTGCCTTTTGCCGCAGCCATATCCGTAAATCCGATAGCGGAATAAGGCGCTACAATGGTCGCTTTATAGCCGTCTACTGTACCCTGTTCCTCGCCCCAAGGCACGAGCGAAGCCGTGATATCCGTCTGCCCCTCCGTATATGAGCTGTCCGTTCCGGTGTATCCCGTAACGATCCCTGTCGAGGCGATCTTGATTCCGTGATTGTTTGCGGAAAGCGTAGCCCCTTCAAAGCCGCCGTTCCCGAAATATGCGGCGACCGCGTCGCCGGCCTTGACGGTCTCATCCTTCACATACACTTCGACTTTCAAAGAGTTCTCTTCGAACGTAACGACCCAAGAAGATGCCGCCGAAGACCCTGCCAATGCCTTCGCGTTGATTTCAAACGCCGTCTCCGCAGGGATACTTTCGACCGTTACATCGCTTTGAACAAACGTTGCCGCAACCTGCACATTGGCGCTCGGCATAACGAACGTTGCAACGCCGCCCGTTACGGCGGTTTCCGTACCGTCCACCTTCAAAGAATCCAATTCATAGCCCCAGTCCGGCGTTACCGTCAAGGTTACCGTTTCACCGGCGGCAGCCCGCTCTTTATCAGCCGACACTGTGCCGTTTTCTCCGCTATCGATGGTGATGTAATAGGAAACCGGAACGTCGGTAGATACGAAAGTACCGTCTACAACCACGTTTTCGGCAGGCATCGTAAATGTATACGTATTGCCTTCCGATAAATCCGCAAGGACCAAAGAACCGTTTATCGACAATTCGTCAAGCCGATAACCCGAATCGGGCGTTGCGGTAAGAGTGATCTCGTCCCCTTCTTTTGCTTCGGTCGCACTCGCTGTAATTTCGCCGTTTTCTGTCTCGTTGACGGTGATTGTGTAACGGGGCGAATCGTCTCCGCCGCCGCAGGCGGTGAAGGCGAACAATCCCATACACAGAGCAAACACGAATCCGAGCAAAAGGATCGGTTTTAAAAACTTGTGCATTTTCTCCTCCTCAAATTGATTATTGATCAATGATATTTTGATCGGCAAACGTACGGATTTTCTACGCAAGCCGACATATCCGCAATATTGATTCCTCTGTTTTTCAGCAATAGATTAACGTTAATTTCATTTATATATTATCACGAATTCTTCATCTTGTCAATACTTTTTTTATTTTTTATACGCACTTTATTGTATGCGCTTCCGCCGAAGAGAATATGAGTTTTCTTATTTAAGAGGACAATCCTCCTCTTCATTTGCGGCCGTTCCGTAGCCCGTTGCCGAATTTTTCTTGGCTGCTGAGGAATAACCGCGCCAATCACCGTAAAATCTGCCACGCGGTTGAATGTTTTTCACTTTCAACGAACAATGGTCTATCGATAATTTAAATTATATAGGAAAAAACGGGCACGATCAATAGAATAACACAACGAAAAACTCTCTTTTTCAAACCTGCGCAGGATGGAAAAACTCTTCTTCCAACATGGCGCACAGGCAGTGATAAACCGGTAAATGCAATTCCTGCACTTTGAATGTTTCCGTTTCCGGCACACGGATCACGGCATCTGCAAGCGAGGCGAGCCTGCTGTCTCTCATTCCGGTCAAGCCGATCACAGCCATCCCCTTCGCTTTCGCCGCCATAGCCGCGTAAACACAGTTTTTACTGTTCCCCGTCGTGGAAACCGCAAATAAAACGTCCCCTTCCTTTCCCAATCCGAAAACCTGCTGCGCAAAAGCGTATTCAAAACATCTGTCATTGGCAAATGCTGTAGAAATTGCGACGGACGAGGCGAGCGATATTGCGGGCAGAGCTTCTTCCAGCCCTTCAAACAAACACATACCCTCTTTGCCGAACCGCTGAAATGCTTGCGCCTTACCTTCTTCAAGCGGACGCCTGAACTTAAAACTCTTCATCAGTTCTCCGACGATGTGTTCGCAGTCCGCAGCGCTGCCGCCGTTCCCGCATAACAGCAATTTCCCGCCCCGGCGAAAGGAATGCGCGAGGAGCGCAAACGCATCCGCGACCGACTTTTCACATTCCCGCAAAGAGGGGTAACGCGCCGTCAATTCCCGTAAAACAGCCGATACATTTTCTTTCATAGCGATGATCCTCCATACAAACTTCCAAAATATTCATTGCGCCGTGATTTATTTTCGGATCAGCGGAGACGCGACGATCGCCGCATAGTCCCCGATTTTTTCCTGCAATTGCGACGGTACGACCCTGCACGCGTCCACGGAACGGGCAATCGCTTCTTGCCGCAGCGTTTCCATCGTATAAGGATACAAAAAGCGGTAAGCCCGCAAAAATATGCTTCCTCCGACGATGACTTCGGGGTTCAATATGTCGACTAAAATTGCCAACGTCCGCCCGAAATTCCGTCCGCATTCTGCTAAAATCTGTTTGGCATCTTCCGCCCCGGTCTCCGCGCATCGCACCACTTTTTTTGCATCGACATTGCCGAGGACCGCTTCATTTTCGCAAAAACTCACGCTTTTCCCTTCCCGAAAAGCCTTTTCCGCATATCTGCGCGCTATTTGGCGAAGTCCTCCCCCGCTGCAAAAGCCTTCGCACGATCCCTTTTTCCCGTAACCAACGGGGCCGCTCTTTTCCAAACGCACATGGCCGATCTCACCCGCCATGCCGTTCGTTCCGCAGTACAATTTGCCGCCGAGGATGAGTCCCGCCCCCAGTCCTGTACCGAACGTCAAAAAAATCATATTCTTTGCTCCGCGCCCCGCGCCGTAACGCCATTCGGCAACGGCTCCCGCGTCCGCATCGTTCATCAGCGCCGCTGCGACGCCTAACTTTTCCTGCAGATAATCGCATACGGGAACAGCGTCCCAGCCCGGCAGATTCGGAGGCGAACAAATGATCCCTTTTTCGCAGTCCAAAGGGCCGCCGCAAGAAATCCCCGCCCCCGCCAATGCGTCCGGCGGGATCGAATATTCCGCACACTTTTGTTTAAACAGCGAACAGAGCGCATCTAAAATCTCCTTCCATGTGCCTCGCGTGGGTATTTCTTCGCGAAAAACAAAGCGCACTTGCGAGTCGTCCGCATCGGCAAGCAATACGGCACATTTTGTACCTCCGATATCGAATCCTGCGTTATACATACTCTCCTCTCTCCAAAGAATAAAGATTTGCCGCGGCGCCTCTGCCGCGAAACAAGCGAGCGGCACGGACATGATCCTGTGCCGCTCGTTTGTTCAATTATTTTTTCTTGATCACAAGTGCCGCCGCACCGATTACAAGCCCTATCCCGCCGAGCAGAGCGCCCCCGGTAATCGTGCCGCTGCAAGAGCCGACTTCTTCGGGAACATCATCCGGAGGAATATTTTCATTTTCCAACTCTTTCCAGGAAGCCGTCAGCGTAATATTATCGGTTATAGGCGTAGCAAAATCGAACGCCTTGCCGTCGAGCAGCCAGCCGACGAATTCATACCCTTCGCGGACAGGCGGTTCGGGAACAGACGCCGTTTTACCGTTTTCTACCGACTGCGTTGCCACAGCACTGCCGTCCGCCGAATTAAAGGATACGTTCCATATATAGAGGTACGGGGTTTCGAACGTGGCATACAAAACAATGTCTTCATGCAAACCTTCGGAAAAATCATACGGGGTTTCTTCCCCTTCCTCGCACCAACCGATCCAAGCCGTTTCTCCCGATTGCGCAGGAGGAATCAGGGGCATATCGCCCGCGGCAAGCGTCTGCTTCGAAATCGTTTGCCCGTCCGATACGAATTCCGCCGTGAATGCCTGTTCTCCTTCGGCCACGGCAAGCGCTTGACGCGCGGAAACCGCCTTTGCGTAATATGTATTATACTGCTCCAGCGTAAATACGTTTTTCAGAGAAGAAAGCGCCTGTTCAAAAGCTGCATAGCTTGCCTGCGTATACTTTTCCTCCGTGATCCCTTCCGCGAGTTTTGTATACTCGTTTTCGAAATCTTCCAAGGACACCTCGTTTTCCGTACGCAGGACTATCCCGTCGATATTCACGGAACCGCGCGCCGTATCGGAAATGCAGAACTCAATGGACTCAATGCGTGAAAAAATATCCTTGCATTCGAACAGCGTTTTCCCGAATTCGTCTTCGGCAAGGCCGAGATACACGGTAAATTTTTGCCATTCATCGGTAACGGCGAGCTGCTGTCTTGCCGTTAGATCGGAAGTGAAACACAAATGATAAATGCTGCCGTCCGTCGTCTTCACGTTTACGGATATTTCTTTGGCACGCGCATCGTTGTTTTTTACATAAAATTCCAACGAATTAAAATCGTCGAACTGCCCGAAAATCGGATCAAAACCTTTGCCCAAACGCTCGGCAAACCCTTTGACACCCGCCCCTGCACGGCCGCCCGAACGGTACTCAAAGGAAAGGCTTCCGTTGCCCTGCACTTTATTCGCCTCGTCGATGTCCAAAATCACATTGTTTGTCGTGCCGGATACGGGATTTTTCACCCATAGCGTCTTTTCCCCGCTGTTCATGTCGTGCTGGGTGATATCGATCCACTCGGTAAGGCTGTCGGCATCCATCCAATATTTCGGCGCATAATACAGCGATTCCACCTTATCCGTCCGGAACGGGGCGCACATCAGGTCGGAAGAATTACAAAGATTGGAGCGGATCGCCATCGCCGAAAAAGCATATGCCGCCGCTACGGGATCCTGCACCGCGTCCGACCATACTTCGACGGTATCCGTTCCCACCACTTTTGCTTCGGCGGGTACGAATATGCGGTCTTCGCCGCAAACGGTAAATCCCTTTAATACACCCCCGTCTTTGGATTTAAGCCCTCCGTATGCGTTCTTGAATTTGAGCACAAGTTTGTTCCCGCTTACCGTCATCGATTCATAGACGGGCGAATACGCCTGCGTTTCTTTTCCGTAAACGAGCTGCAGGGCAGTATTCCCCATTCTCGTCCCCACGGGTCCCTTAACCAGCGGATGAACGGGCGTTTTGTAAGCGAAATCGCCATAGGTAAAATTCAAATCGACGTCGTAGATCACCGTCATTGCGGTATCTTCCGGATTTTCCTGCCAAAATTCGCTGAACGCTTCGTGCATGTACGCGAGCGATTCGTGTTCATATTCATATTCGGAAGGGGACAGCTGCGTAAAGATAAAGGGAAGATCTTCTTCCGCGCCGAACCATTCGGTATAGTCCCGAATGAGGCATCTGAGACTGTTTTTATAATTCTGCGCAGCCTGATAATTGCCGACGTTGTTCTCGCCCTGATACCAAAGGATGCCCTTGATATTCATTCCCGTAAGCGGCGCGATCTTATGATTGAACATAGCGCTCATCTGGTTGAAGTTCCATTCGCCGCGCGTATTCCAGTTGCGGGTGTCAAAATAGAAATCTTTCCCCTTGAGTTCGGCTAAAACCGCCGCATCGTCTTCGATGCTCTTCCGCGAGATCCATGCCTCGACGGAAGTGGAGCCTATCGACGTATTCAAAATCGCAACGGGGACCTGTAATTCTTCGTACAGGCGAACCGCAAAGTGGTAAGCGACCGCCGAAACGACCGCCACGTCGTTGCGCACGTCGCCGAATCCCCAGCGGGAATCTTCGATATCGAACTGAGGACGGTAAGCGAAATCGGACGAAAGAGACGGTTTCGGATTGGTAGGCTCTAAGAAAAAGCGGATATACGGATCATCTGCCGTCGCATAGATATCTTCGCTTTCTACGGTGTATTGCACTTGAAGCTCCATGTTCGACTGCCCTGCCGAAAGCCACACTTCGCCGAACACTACGTTTTCGATCGTCTTGGTATCCACCGCGTCGTCGATCGTAAGGACGTATTGGTCAAACGACCCGGCAACGGGATCCAGCGCGATCTCAAAGAGACCGTTTTCGCCCGCTTCGGCAGACTTTTCAGAAACGAGGTCGCCTCCCTTCGTCAATCGGGCAGTAACCGTTCTGCCGGGGACAGTCAGCCCCCAGACATTGACCTCTTCATTTTGCTGGAACACCATCCCGTCCGTAAACACGCTGTTCAGCGTCAGACAATCCACCTGCGGATATTCGATCTGCACGTCTTCGGGCAGATATGACCCGTCGTGTTCTTCGACCATGATCTTCACCTGCGCTTCCTGCGAATCGACATATCCGTCATTCACCTTGAACGAAAAGCTGACTTCGCCGCTGTAATCGGAGGGTGCTATATACTTATAAACTTTTTCCGAAATCTTTTTCATGCTTCCGTGTTCCGGCTGTTTTGTGATCGTATATGCCAAAGGATCGCCGTCGGCATCGTGTGCCGAAAGCTGTATATCGATCGCTCGGTTTTGCAGGCAGGAATACTCTTCGCCCGCATCCGCTACGGGAGCCCTATTATTTTCAATATCTTTTTGATAATCGATCATAATATCGGAAACCCCCATATACCAACCGATCGTATCATTTTTAAAGAAACTGATCTCGCCCGTAGCGTCATTGCCGATCGTATAATTTTTGCGGTCCACCAAATATGCGCGTACGGCTTTGGCTCCTGCCGGAATCTCGGCGCTCCAATATTCGCGGTTGTAACTGGTCCCCTTGGAGCCGGAAACGAACTTATTTTCCGCGATCTGCCATGTAACTCCGTCCGTCGTATAACCGAACCCGCTCCCAAACGGAATCAGGTATTCCTCTTCAGGCGCCGAATATGCCGTTTCGGACGTATTGACAAAATTCCAAAATCCCGAATGCGAATCGGCGGTCCCTTTTTCATCTAAATATACGTACCAATCCGCATCACACTTTGTATACAGAACGCCTGTTCTGCTGTCTACGAAACCGGGCAGCGCGTTTTCCGGCGTAACCTGCGAAATATTCGACGGACGCATAATCCCGCTGCCGCTCTTGATCGCGAAGGGCAGGTTGAGGAAGTAATATTCGCCCGTGATGCGCGTCGCCCCGGAAACTTCATATTCCAGTATACCGACGTCCGCGCCGTCCAATTTATATCCGTTGCTATCGCCTCCCGACCCGAAATAGTCGTTGCCGGCGAAATTCGTATTCCAACCCAGACCCGAATAGGAAGCGCCGACGGGCGGATTCATGTAGTCGTCCAGCGGGTCGTGAAATTGCAGGTCTTGCACCGCGGCGGAAGCTAAAACCGTTGCGCCCAGCGAAATTGCGATCGCCGCGGATAAAATTACGGCCGTAAGCCTTTTCATAAACCGCTTCATTGCTGTTTTTTCCTCCTCTTAACAAGGAGCAGCCCGGAGACCGCAACGAGACCGACCGCGGCAAACGAGACGCCCTGCACGGTGCCGCTGCAGCCGCCGCCCGTATCCTCTTCCGGAAGATCCGCCACGCCTTCAATATAAAAATCCTTTTTCGCCATATTGCCGGCCAGGTCGATCGCCGTATACGTGATGCGGTACATACCCTGCGCATTTACAGTAAATTTACCGTTGTTCAGCGTTACGGGCGTTTCCAAACCGTCCATGACCAAATAAACGTTGACCGCATATTCAATTTCGTCTTTAGTCGAAAAATTGTCCGAATAATATGCCGGCAATACTTCGACCTCCGTACCCAGTTTCACCTGCTGCGGGTAACTGCCGTCTACGGTAAGCGTAGGCAATTCGCTGTCGATAAACGAATCGTCGACCCCGCTTTCGCCGTAAATGCTGACTTGTTTGATCTGCGGATTCCACTTGTTCACGTCGTTGTAGCGGATCTCCACTTTTACATAATGCATCCCCTCCGGGATCGCCTGACGGTTGCGGATATGGCTGGGAACGTAATTCGTATCCTGCGGCATACGTTCGGATTCGGAGACATAAGAAGTCATCAGCTGCCAATTGCTGTTATCGGCCGATACGTACACGTTGATGCGGGAAAGAGCGCCCTCCCCGTAGTTATGCAGGAACACGTCGTATCCCCCTACTTCCTCTTCGGTATAATAAGTGATACTCGCGTCCGAACGTTCGTTCCAGTCGAGGATATACGCGTAATAACGGTCTTCCTCGTCTTTGCCGTAATAATCAGCCATCCACTCGTTCACGTTGTAATAAAATTCAATGTTATCGGTATCAAAAAATTTCGGAGAATACCCCTCCGCCGCCTGATGCGTTCCGAAGCCGGGAAGCTTCGTATCGGTAGGGAGTTTTTCGTTCATGCCCGGAACCCCTTCGGCATAGCCGATCGTCGTCATGCCCGAAAACTTATCTTCCAACAGCAATTCGCCCTGCGCCGCAACCAGAACATCCAGTTTTGCGGTGAGTGTTTCGTTTCCGACGGCTGCCGTTATCGTAATCGTAGCTCGTCCGTTTACCCTCGCCAAAACGACGCCTTCCTGCGAAACTTCGGCAATGTAGCGATTGGAAGAGGAATATGTAAACTGTGCGGGACTTCCGTCGTTGATCGAAGGTTTGATTTCCAACGTATCGCCCGATTCCAAAGTGTAAGAAGATGTGCGGTACAATACATCTTCATCGCCGTTCATTGTATTTCTGTAAACGATCTTGCGAAGGACGTCGTTGTTTTCACGATATCCTTTGATCGTCTCCAGCGAAAGATCGGAAGGCGATTTGTTTTCCGCCTTGAAATACCGCATCCCGTCGACCGGTTCTTCGTTGATAAACGTTACGTCGTATATTTTATTTTCGCCGTCCGTTTTGACGTTGCTGAAAAAGGACACGACGGAGATCGGCTGATAATTGCTGCCGTCTTTCGATCCGTACAGCGCGATCTTATCGCCGTAGTCAAAAGCCGTCTTATTATTCGTTTCGACCGAAGCGGGAAGCGTCAGCTTTCCCTTGACCTCGACGCTGAAACTGTTTTCGCCTTCATAAGCCTTCCCCTCTTCAAACGTCTGTGTAAAAGTAAGGCCTTCTTCCGGCTTCAGCAAACCTTTCAGATATTTATACCCTTCCGTATACGTGCCGTCGGGACGAATCAGCCAGGCGCCCTGCGACTCGTTTACGGCTTCGACCTGTTCGCCGAGAGAAACCCCTACATCCGAACGGAGTTCGTTGCAGTACAGCTCCCAAAACAGCATATATTCCAAACCGTAGTTCAAGCCGATCTCAATTTGGATCTGCAGAGTCTGCCGCATCGCGCGCGCCAGTTCGGGAGTGATTTCCGGCACTTCATTGAGCGGATTATCGAGCACCTCGCGTTCGGGAGCTCCGAATTCACCCAACATCAGCTTCGTTTTCTGCCCTTCGCGGTAGAACGGGCGGCGGTCGGTTTTCGGCGCGCCTTCATACGGCGCGACGGGATCGAATTTCGTTTCGTCGAATTCATCGGAGCGTATGTCCGTATACTGCGAACCGATAGCCTTTTCATAGATATTCAACACGTCGATCAGCGTGCTGGCATTGCGCAGCTTTGAAGTAGACCAGCTCGAAAGCGAATATAAATCGCAGTCGGTATAGGGAACGACGCACTCCATCACCAGCGTGTTTGTCGGGTATGTCCACCCGTCGTCGTTGCCCGCGCGGGAAAGATTTGCCTCGAAGCAATGCAGTACTCTCACGTCGCTGCCGCCGTATTGCGCCATGGCACGGTCCACGCCTTCCTGCATAGCATTTACATAATTGATCAGCCCGAAAATTTTTGTGAAGACTGCTTGCTGTGTCTCTTCGCTGGGAGTCTCAATAAATGCGCCCGTATCGTCCGTAAACCCGTAATATCCGTCTTTTTTCTGTATGTTGCGGGCGCCAAGGAAGTTATCGCCTTCCCAATTCTGGAAGATAAAGGTCTTACCCGTGCCGACGTATTCGCGCAAAAGGTATGCGGCTACTTCGTACGTTTCGTCCGCAAGGCGCGCGTACTCTTCATCGGTAACGCCGTCCGTCCAGGATACCTGATTTTCCGTCTTATTGTAATCGAACGTGTTCAGTTCGAATACATACGTGGAAAAATCCATATCGAGCACGTTTCGGTAATAATCCGTCCGCAAAATATCGTTGACTGTTTTGATATCATATTTTGTCCAGTCTGTTCCGTAACGGTATGTACCGGTCATGCACTGGGTATTCAGCCAAAGTTTAATAACGTTGGAACCCATGTTTTTAATTTGTTCCGCGCCCTCTTCGATGACGCTTACGTCGCTGTCAAAATGATACAGCGCCCCTGCATTGGTAACGCCGATAATATCGGCAAGGTTTCTCTCCGTTGATTGATTCGACAAAGCTAACACGCCCCTTTCTTCCGAAGGCGCCAAAGCTATGCACAGCTGTAACATCAGCACCAGCCCAAGCGCCACCGCAGCAAATTTTTTAAGTATTGCCATAAAGCCCCTCCTATCCTTTGAGCGATCCGGCGAGCATTCCTTCGATAATATAACGCTGGCCGAAAATGTAAATTAGTATCATCGGCAGTGCAACGATAAAGATCGCCGCGCTGTATAGCTGCCACTGCGCCGCATACTGTCCCGTATAGAGATACAGCCCGGTGGAAAGCGTCTTAAAATTTTCATCTGTAACCCATATGAACGGACTTAAAAAGTCGTTCCAGGCGCCGATCGCCTTGAGCATTATCAGCGTCGCTATCATGGGAAGGGTCAGCGGCATACCGATGCTGAATATAAAACGATAATAGCCGCAGCCGTCGATATAAGCGGCCTCATCCAGGTCTTTCGGCAGTCCTTTAAAAGTGTTCGTAAGCATAAAGATGTTCAGCGTAAGGCTGCCGTACATCCAGACCAAAATCAGGGCAACGGGGCCGCCGTACACGTGCAGAATATCTTTTAAGAGGATCAAATTGGCCACCAAACTTCCGGGGAAAAACATGGAAGCCAAAAGAAAAATATACACCGCGCCCGAACCGGCATAAAATTTCCGGCTGAGCGGATACGCCGCCAAAACGCATACTATGATGTTGAGCGCACAGGCAATCGCAGCCATCCAGATCGTATTGAGCGCCCTGCCGATCACGTGCATGCTTTCCCATACCGTTATATAATTTTGGAACGTTGGACTTTGCACGAGCCCGATGGGCGAAGTTAAAAATTCGGAATAGTTTTTGAAGGAAATATTTACCAAAAGCAAAATGGGGTACAGCATGATCGCCGCGATCAGAAGCAGGATAAGATAAAGTACCGCGTTGACGATTTTCTTTTTGTACTTCATTGCGCCTCCTCCTTTTTCTCCTTTCGCCCGGTCAAATAATTATACAGCAACATGATCGCCGTTACGAAAATGAAGTTATAGTTGGAAACCGCGGCGCTCTGCCCCTGGTTGATGGGGTTGCTGATAACGATGTTGTATATATAAAAACCGATCGTCGTCGTTCCATGTCCGCCCATCGTCGTCAGGATAATATAGTCGGAAACGCCCAAAGCGCCGCTGATACCGATCCAATAGCAGATCACCAAATATGGTTTCAGCAAGGGCAGCGTAATGTAAATCAGCTTCTGAAAGGGTCCGACGCCGTCCATTTCTCCCGCCTCGTAATACGTGCGGTCGATACTCTGCAGACCAGCGTAATACAATACCATCGAATACCCGAAACTTGCCCAAAGAGCAATGATCACCACACACAGCAGCGCCGTGCTGTCTCCACCCAGAAAAGAGCTCGTGATGCCGAGCGGTTCCAGCAGAGCGGCGATCGGCCCGCGATACGGGTCAAAAATCAGTTTCCATGCCGAGGTTACGACTACTACGCCCAAAATACTCGGCATAAAAAACAGCGCGCGGAAAAACTTACTGCCAAAAAGACCTTTATTTACCAACATGGCTACAAGGAGCGCGATTACGTTATTCGGAATCACGATCATAAGGGCATATTTGATCGTAACCCAAAATGCGTTCAGCATATCCTTTCCCCCTGCTGAAGTTAAGAAAAGGATATAGTTGGATAGGCCTACAAACTGTGTATTCGACCAAAGGCCGTTGTAATTGGTCAGCGATATCACCAAATTAAGGATCGCGGGGAAAAGCCCGAACATCGCCACGACCAATACCGCGAACATGGAACTGATAAACGCACACCAAGGATTGACATACGGTGTGGTTTTAAATCTCCATTTACTCCGGCGCATACTCATCTCTTTCAACTCCGTCAAAATACCGGTCGAGCCAAGGTTGCAGACTGCTTCGTTTCTGCCATGCCGCGGCGTTGCCGTTCATCTGATCGTTCATCGTTTTTATTGCGTCTTCTACGGAAACCGTTCCGTTTTGAAAGCCGACCGCAATCGAACGCAGAGGCGTTGAGCCCGGAAGCCCGGGTATCCACATGCTTTCCGCTTCGGGCTTGGTGGGGAACACGTACATCGCTTTCGCAGTGGCGTTGGTCTGTTCGACCCCCTTCAGGACGGGCCGGATGCAGCAGTCGTCGATATATTTCTGATAGATGGCAGGATCGTAATGCATTTCAATATATTTTGCCGCCAGATCCTTTTTCTGCGAGCTTTTTGCAATCGAAAAGCCGGAACCCGCTTTTTTGGGGACGTAAATGTTGTATTCCGCACTGTCGTTGGCAGGCATAGGGAAAAAGCCGATTTCCATATCGGGATTCGCCGTCAAAACGGCGGGAAGGCTCCACGACCCGTCCACCATTAAAGCAGTCTGCGTCGTTGCGAAGGTCGAAGGAGCAAACGCATACGATTGCCCCATCGAACGATCGTCAATATAGGAAACGAATTCCCGCATTTTTTCAAAGTTATCACGATAGAGATCGTGCCCGAAATCATACCCTTCATGACTGAGCGCCAGTTCTCGGTAAAAATACGGATCAACGGCGCTGACGCACGGCACTTCGAATGCATTCACGATCATCGAAATCGGCCAGCTTTCCATTCCTCCGAACGCGATCACATCGTCGATCTCTTTGCGGTTTTTCATAGCCTGCAAATCGCGAAGAAGAGCCGACATTTCACTCCACGTCGTCGGATACTGCCCGTTGGCAAAGCGCTGCGCAGGAGCCGGATCCAATTTCGAAAATACAGCCTTATTATAATAGACCGGAATCGTAACATCTCCCAACGGCGCTATATACCGACTTCCGTCGATCGTAACCGTCGATACCGCTTCCTCTTCGATCTGATCCCATAACGAGCCTCCGTCGGAAGCCTTTAAATCGTCTAAGGGAGCCATATAAGACACGAGGCTTTCGCTGGCAATATTTGAAACCTGCGTACCGAATACGTCTATGGCGTTTCCCTGCAGCCTGGATTGCTGCAAATTCGGATATGCGTCCGTCGAAACGCTTTCATAAATGACCTCGACCCCGTATTTCTTTTCGAACTCATCGTTCAGATAGGTATAAAAGGCCTCGTCTTCCGGGCGAAAGTTGATGACGCGGAGAGCATCTTCATTGCTGCATCCCGCAAAAACCGAGGTGATCGACAATGCCAAAGCCAAGGAAAGCAGAACGGCAAATAGTTTTTTCATTTTATGTACTCCTCTTCAAAGCGATTCGGGGAGGGAGGTTTCCCCCGCGGGGAAGAACCTCCCTCCGTCAGCCAATTCAAACCGACTTGTATTTAGTCTTTATTCACTTTTTTCCTTTTCATGACGATCGCCGCAACGGTTCCGCCCAAAAGGGCAGCTGCACCGACGGCAAAAGAAACACCCTGTACGGTACCGCTGCAACCGCCGCCCGTTTCCTGCGGTCCTTCCGGTTCCGCCGCCGATATCACGATCGACATTTCCGCACTCTTGCCGTTGACCGTCGCCCGGACTTTCACCACGCCCACCGCCTTGGCGATGAGTTTGTTCCCGTCCAGTTCGGCAAAATCACTTCCTTCGACGATCTGCCAGCTTACGGGAAGAGCAGCCGCGTACTCGGGAGTAACGCTGACGGTAAGTTCGAGCGTTTCGCCCACATTCGTTTTGGAAGAAGACGTGATCGTGATCTGTGTCTTTTCGACAATATTGATCGTGATCTCATTGGAAGTTACGCCGTCGACCACCGCCGCAATTTTGATCGTACACGTACGTTTGGGCGTCAAAATCAATCTGTCGCTGATCGTTACGAAATCGGAAGCATTGCCGCCGCCCACGACGGTAATAATCCATTCTTCCACGCTGACGAGAGCGCTCGAAGGCTCCAGCGTTACCGTCAGCGCCATGTTCTCATCCAGCGAAATCGTATCTTTCGCCGAAGAGAGCGTTACCTTATCCACCGATACAAAGGGATAGATCGTATACACGCTGCTCCGCACGTACTCGTCTTCTTTCGAAGCCAGATAGAAGGAAATATTTCCGCTTCCCGGGTAATTATCTTTAATAGTCAACAAGCCCGTCTCCGAAACCGAAACGTAGTCCCCTCCCGCCGTAAACACAATATCTACTTTGGAAAAATCTGTGAGAGGAACAGGTAATCCGGCATTTTCCCCGGCGCTTTCGATGATATTTGCTTTGATCTGCAGCGATTCGTCCGTACGAAGCGATGATTCCTGCGCTGTGTTGGTGATTTCGATATTCGTAATCACATTGTCGATCGGAGAATCTGCATCCGCATAGATCTCCACATTGCGGACGAAGGGAGCCCATGTGTTGCGGAATTCCGTTATATCTTCATACCCCAACCCGTCGTCGCGTTCGGGGAACGGAACGCCCGTATACGAATCTCTCCCTTCCACCGTGCATGCGCCCACGAGGTCGATCTTCACAAACCGCATCCCTGCAGGGATCTCTCCCGCATTGAAGAAGGTCAGCATCGTATAGTCGCCGAAAGGCGTGGTCCCTGCCGGAGGCTGCGCCACGGTGTAGCCGGATTTGATGTACGTCCATTCTTTTGCATCCGCAGAAACGGAGATCGCCACCTGGAAATACCACCATTCGTTAAAGCCGTCGCCGATGCCGTCGTAATCGGGCTCTTCGGCGTTGAATTTATCGTAAAGAAGAGTCTGCACGCGGAAAGCTTTGATGTCCGCATAGCTCTTGTAGTACAGATGCCCGACAAAACCTTCTCCGTACCGTTTGATCCCGTTGTTGGCATCGACCGCAACTTTCGAAAGATCGGTGAGCCCGTACAGGTTGTTTAAATCGGTTGCGTCGTCGTGCACCGTTACGTAATCGCCCGAAATCACGATCTTAACCACATCGGTATTGCCGGCCGCGGAAACGGCGCGCAGATATGCCGTTCCGTTTTTGACGGCCGTCAGTTTATTTCCGTCGATGCGCGCGATATCGCTCGGCTGCGTGCATTTTTCATCTGCAAAAAGTTCGTAAGACACTTCCTTGCTGATGGCGTTTTCCGGCTCGACCGTCGCCGTCAAAGTCAGTTCTCCGCCGATGGCAAGGCCTTCAAGAGATTCTGTATCGTTCGTGATCGTAACAGAAGTGTCGTCCGGGCGGCGGTTGAGGGTAACCGTGAACGGTTCGCTCGTCAAAGTTCCGCAACCCGCCACAACGTACAGCGTAACGTTTTCTTTTCCGCGGTAATCTCTGTCGTATAACACGCCGTCTGCAAAATAAGCGATCTCAGACTCTTTGTCCAAAGCGGCCGAATCGTATACGCGCCAATATATCTGCTTATATGAAGCATTTCCGGGCTGAATTTCGGCCGTAAACGCCAAACTTTCCCCCGCCGTAAAACTGTTTTCCGCGTTTGTAACGACGATATCTTCCGCTTCGACAAAGTCCTGCGGGCTCGCCATGTATTCGGTGAGCGCGACGCGGTCGAGCTGATAATCCCACGTTTCGGGAGCGCCCGCCCCTGTAAATTGAATTTCAAATTTTAAGTATTTCGTGCCGTAATCCACGCCGTCTGTCGGGGTAAAGATGCCGTAATCTTTTTCCTCGACCGTTTCGAACCGTACGTCGGTGCCGATTTTTGCATACGCTTTTCCGTCATGGCTGCCGTATACGTTGAACAGAAGCGATTTTTCGGCATTTGCCCGCCAATCGTAACCGCCCTGCCCGCAATCCAGATACAGCTTCGCCTCGAAGGAAGAAAAGCCGTTTTCCGACTCGGACATATACGTAACGGAACCGGTAGCCTTCGTTTCGGGCATGATATTGCCGTCAAAGATCATATTTTCGGAAGAATCGACCTTCGAAAAATCTTCGCACTCATCCACCGTCTGCGTAGGTTCGGCATACCAGTACAAATCTTTAAAGATAGGATTCCAAGGGATCCCTCCCTTCCCGATCGTTATCTTTACGCAAGTCATTCCTGCGGGGATATCCGCTTCGGGGAGCACCCAAAAATCTTCTTCCGCGCCGATATCTTTCGTCTTTACGGGAACGGAAAGATATTCCCCTTCCAACGTATCGCTCATTTCTACGGTAATAATATTATTTCCTGAGGCTTTGCTGAAATCATATCCGCTCAGCCCGTCCGTATGAACGGTACGGATCGCAAAAGAAGTGATCTCTTTCTCGAACTCAAAATACATGGAATTTACGATGCTATCGCTCGCAATTTCACCCGATTCACCCGAATTTTCGCGCTTATAGCCCTTGTACGTCTGCGAATCTTTTGTATCGAGAGCGAAATTTCCGTCCATTTTTGCGATCGCATCCAGAGACGCGGCGTCATCGTAAACATAAAGCCGGGAACCTTCGGGAATATCGTAAGGGAGCTCTTCCTCCACCGCTTCCCCCGTATAGGTCAGTTCCACCCCCGCAATTTGCAGCATCCATCCGGCAGGCGCACCCTTTTCGGCATCCAAAGCAATATTGAGTTTGACATACTTTGCGCTGCCTTCGGCAATCGCTTCTTTGGGCGTAAACGTAACGTATGTATCACTGCCGGCAGACGAATACGCGCGGTCGCAGTCGACGTTCGTATAAGAAGCGCCGTCCGCCGAAATTGCGATTTCAGCCTTCAGGCTTCCTTCCGTATCCGCTCTCCACTCATAATCCCCCTGTGCACCCGTCGACCAAAACTTTACAGTGAAATCGACGAACCCTTCCGCCGAAGGCGCCTTGTAAACCGCATACGCGGTGGCGTCGGTTGCGGGTTTGAAGGTAGCCGCTCCGTTCTCCGTTCCGGTCGTCAAATTGCTCTTTTCGTGAACCATCGTAAAGCCGGTAAGATCGTCCACGATCTGCGTGCCTTCCGCATGCGTTCTCCACACGCCCATGCCGAGCATCAGCATACTGAATACAAACAGTATCGCCATTGCCAGGCAAAAGGCCGTTCGCTTTGTCCTGCTCATCCCATTCCTCCTAAAAAAGTAATTTTATTTTCTCTCGGATCATCCGAGTCCGATTCGCTCGCTCCGTCTCTTTATATCAGTGCAGATCGCGCACGCTGTCGCGCACGACCAATGCCGACACGACCTCAATATTCCGGCTGCCCTCCACGCGCCCTTCGATCAATTCCGCCAAAAGTTTCATCGCTTCTTTGCCGATCTGCTGCCTGTCCACATTGCATGTGGTCAGACGCGGCGAAAGATGCTCGCAGAAGACGCGGTTGTCAAACCCGATCACGGAAACGTCGTCGGGAACGCGCAGTCCTAACTTTTCCAGTTCGGTATAGGCATACATCGCAATGCAATCGTTCCCGCATAGCAGTGCCGTCGGCGGATCATTTTCTGAAAACACTTTGCGAAATCGGCCGAAATTGCATACGATATCCGTTTCTTCATCGTAATCTTCCGTAATCGAATAGGCCCTGTAGTCCTTCCCTTTTCCGCTGAACGCATCGCAAAAACCGTGCCATCGCAACCGAAAACTTCTTCCGTAATTTATGCTCGCCCAGTATGCGATGCGCTTGTGGCCTTTGTCCATCAGGAACCGCGTCGCTTCAAACCCCGTTTGATAATTGGAGGCCGCTACGCTCGAACAGGAGAGATCGACATTGTGGCGCGGATCAACTACTACGCAGGGCCAATTGACTTTGCGGCTGTCATGATACAAAAATTCGTTATTGTCATCGATCATAATGATGCCCTGCGCTCTCTTCTCTTCGATGGCAGAGAGCATCCTTCCGGCATCCGGTTCGCCCTCGTACGTTACGATCTGCAGATCGATGCCGAAATCAGCCGCACACTTTTGGATACCCAATATTACGTCTTCCCAAAAATCGGCAAACAACGTCTTTTTATAAGCTCCTAAAAATACGGTCATCGGGCGGTTTTTCGATTTTTTGGCGGTCAATTTTCCGAAGTCATACCCCATTTCATGCGCCGTACGCATGACCCTGTAACGGGTCTCTTCACTGATGCCGTATTTATTGGCGAGCGCCAATGCAACCGCGCTTTTTGACAGGTTCATCTTTTCGGCTATTTCGCGGATCGTTACCTTTTTGCTTCTCATGATTTGATTATAAGTCGCCCCTTTTGCATTGTCAATACCCAATCGTGTGGACAAAACGCTGTTTCGTATGGACAAAAATTTGTCCAGCAATTGTATCGTTTTGTCCATAATGTTGTTGTGAAAATCTCTCTCTTTTCATGATATAATAGAACAAAATCGGAGAGGGAAATTTACATGAAACTCGACTTAAACGGAAACTACACCCTGTTTTTTTATGACGCAGCAAAAATAACGGCCGATACCCCTGTCCAACTGGACGAACTGAAACTGAACAGTTATCCCGTCCGCGTTCCTGCCAACGTCGAAACCTATTTGAGCGACTTGGGATTGCTTCCGCGCGACCTCTATTTCGGGAACAATGTTTTGCGGGCGCAAGATTTCGAACTATACGATTGGTGGCTGAAAAAAACGTTCGTTTTGCCGAAGGGCTTCCAAAAGGAACGAGCCGAACTGATCTTTCACGGCGTCGACTGTTTTGCCGATTATTTCCTGAACGGCGAAAAACTCGGGGAAAGCCGCAATATGTTCGTTCCCCATTCATTTTTCCCGAATACACTGCTGCGCGAAGGTGAAAACAGCTTATTCGTACATATCAAATCGCCCGTGCTTTCGGTATGGGATCGCCGCCCCGACGCGGCAACTTTTTGCCAGCCGGCAAATTTTGACGGTCTGTTCGCCCGCAAAGCGGCCCACATGTATGGATGGGATATTGCGCCGCGAGTTTTATCTGCCGGGATCTACCGCGGCGTCGAACTCGTTGAACATAGCGAATGCCGCATTCGGGAAGTCTATATAGATACTTTGCGCATTACCGAAGAGAATACCCGCGCCGATTTGACAGCCGCCGTGTATTTGGACATGCCGCCGACTCTTCTTCGAAAGGCGAAACTGCGCATCGAAGGAACCTGCGGAGACAGCCGCTTCCGCAAAGAGATACCCGCAGTCAAATTTAATTACGTGCGCTGCAACTTTTCCGTAACCGAACGGCTGAAACTTTGGTGGCCGTACGGTTACGGGGATCCAAATCTTTATGATGTCAAAATATCCTTGCTTTTACAGGAAAAAACGGTGGCCGAAAAAGATCTCAAAGTCGGAATACGAAAAATTTTGCTCGACCATTGTTGCGATCCGAAACAGCCGCGATTTTCCCTCTCTGTTAACGGTATACCCGTAACGGCAATGGGTACCAATTGGATCTGCGCCGATGCTCTGCACGCGAACGACGCCGCACGCATGCCTTCTATGCTCAAATATCTTTCCGACCTGCATTGCAATATGGTACGATGCTGGGGCGGAAACGTGTACGAACCCGAAAACTTTTATGATTACTGCGACGAACACGGCATTCTTGTATGGCAGGATTTTGCCATGGCTTGTGCGGTATATCCGCAAAGCGAGGATTTTTTACAGGAACTGCGCGACGAATTTACGCACATTATAAAGCGTTACCGCAACCACGCCTCTTTAGCACTGTTTTGCGGAGACAACGAATGCGACAGCGAATATATCGCCAACGGCGGAGGCATGGACCCGAATAAAAATATCATTACCCGAAAGCTTCTGCCGGAGCTGATTTCGCGCCATGCTCCGTTCGTGAATTTCATACCCTCTTCCCCGTATATAAGCGAACATATTTATAAATCCGGGCGGTACGACCTGATGCCGGAAAATCATCTGTGGGTGAGCCGTTCAAACTTTAAATCGCAGGAATACCAGGGAACGCGCGCAAAATTCATCAGCGAAGTCGGATATCACGGCTGCCCGAACCGCTCTTCGATGGAACGCTTTCTGTCTGCCGAAAAACTGTGGCCTTGGAAAGGAAACGACGAGTGGCTGACGCACGCCGCCTGCACCGACGGATTGGGGCAGGAAAGTCCGTACGCCTACCGCATCAAACTGATGGCCGACCAAATCCGCGAATTGTTCGGATTTGAACCGGACAATTTGGACGATTTTATTGCTGCTTCGCAGATCTCGCAGGCTGAAGCGGATAAATTTTTCATCGAAATGGTACGGCAGAGAAAGGGTGAGATGAGCGGTATTTTATGGTGGAATCTGATGGACTGCTGGCCGCAGTTTTCCGATGCCGTCATCGATTACTACGGGGGCAAAAAACTGGCATATGATTTTATCAAGCGTTCGCAATCCCCCGTACAGATCATCTGTTGTGAACAAAACGGCTGGACGAGCGATATTCTCCTGTGCAACGATACCCGCGCTACCGTGCGCGGCTCTTACCTGATCTGCGACGCGGACAGCGGCAGCACGCTTGCCGCCGGCGATTTTTCATGCGAGGCGGGAAAAAACCGTACTCTCTGCCGCCTCAACCTTTCCAACGGCATCCCGCAATTTCTTTTGATGCGGCTGAAAACAGAGGACGGGCGCACGATTTACAACCATTACTGCCAAAGCCATCCGCCGCTCGATTTCGATTGGTATCGCAAAAACCTAAAAAAGCTGCGCGATTTCACCGAACAAACGGAGAAATAACGGAAGCAATTTCCGCACACATATCCGATAAAATAAATTTGCTCGGCAACGCATAACGGCGTGGGCGGAAATCAAATGATTTCCGCCCACGCCGTTATAACCATATTTTAAAATTTGCAGCGCAAAAGAAGAAGGACAAAGCACCGCCCTTCTTCTTTTTTTAATCTTTGTTCATCGCCTGCTTTTAAATCTCGTCAGTTTTCCGGCTATGCAAAATCACCTCGTTTTTCTGCGCCGCAAACCGAATGCCGCCGCTCCAATGAGAACGACCGCAGCTCCGCAGCAGCCTGCACCGACGGCAGAATTGCAGCCGCCCGATGCAGGTTCCTGTTCCGCAGGAATCGTTCGGGAGTCGAGCACCGCTCCGCAATGTTCGCATATCAATTCTTCTCTGCCGTCTGCACCGCCTTCCGGCTCGGCAGCCACGACCCACTCACCGGAGCCATGCCCGGTTGCTTCGACAATGCGCGATTCGTACTCTCCGCACTGTCCGCAATACCGCCGCTCTTCTCCCGATTCCGTACACGTAGGCGCTTTTACCTGTTCCCACTCTCCGAAAATATGTTCTCCGGTAGCAGGGATCGTCTGCATCACTCTTTCGTGGCAGAGTTCACATTCGAAATACCCCACCCCGTCCTGTCGGCAAGTCGCCTCGGTTACGATTGTCAATTCTCCGAAAGCATGCAAGTCTTCCGTAAGATCGGGGGATTTAGCTATCGTAAATACCTCGCCCGTATTGGGAGAAGTCAGCTGATAGATCTGCAAATCCAAACATGTTTCGGGCGTATTGACAGCGGAAGCCTTTGTAGAAGATATCCCGCAATCATAGACAAAGAACTGCGTTTGTACATCCGAAGGCAAATGCCCGTTTAAATACCACCAGTCGTCCGCCTCGCGCCCGCCGACGGCAACGCTTTCCCCTGTCGGTTTAAAGGCAAACCCCATACGCACAAACTCCTCGTCCGAAACCGTTCCGAATGCCGAAGCGGGGATGAATAATTCGATCGTCGTGGTCCACAGAGAACTCTCTGCGTCGTACGTTTGCGAAAGATAAGTGTTTTTCGCATACAGGCCGTTCCCCGCCGCAGCGCCCGCACAAGTGATGTAGTAACGGTTTTCACCGATATAGAACTCAAAGTTCGTATTGTTTGACCACGTAAGGTTGTCGTTCGGCCAAGGATTTGTCGCATGCGTGGCTACCAAACCTACATACACTCCGTTCCCGCGAATATACTGCGCGCAAACCGTGTAGCCGATCGATTCACTTTCGCCTGTTCCGTAAACCCGCAGGTCGTACTGCTGCGCAGCTTCGTCAAAATCGCTGAAATCGCCGTCCAGCAAGATATTATTTACCGTACGCACGGAAGAATAATCGCAAATCCCGAACGAGTTTACAAAATATTGTTCGGCGATCATCGCAGGATGGCGGCGCGTGGGATACCACCAATCATATCCTCCGGTCATGTTGTGATATTTTATGTTATCCCCGGGCGTTTTCCACGCAAAACCGATATTCAGTTCGCCAGACAGCGCATTGCTCGGCAGCTTTTCGATAGGAATAAATCCTTCGGCAACCGATACATAGTTGCTCTTTCCTTCCGTATTTTCTCTTGTAACGATCACGCCTTCTACATCTTCGTGCGCCAATACCGGGTTTGCCGTGATCCAGAAGCGCAGGCTTTCGTTATTCACATAAAATTCTAAATTCGTATTGTTAAACCAATCGGAAGCGTCGTTTACGTACAGATCATGTTCGGCGCGGGCCGCTACATACAACCCATTTTCGGTAAGCTGCGCGTAAAACGTTACGTTTTTATGGGATGTATCGTCCAGCCCCGTCATCGTACGGCCCGTCGCAAGCACTGCGGCGTTCCAATCGCCGAGGTCGCCGTCGATTTCGGTATCCTGAAGAAGGACTACCTGTATCCGCGCGACCGAAGTACCGTTCGGCTGGATCAGCGTCAATTCCGTTTCATAATTTTCACCCGAAACGGGGTACAGAGCGACGTTCCTGCCGAGCGCCCGCGTAACTTCTATAATCGTAAACCGCCCCTCTTCCGCAACGACCACATTCTCTCCGACTGCATCCGATACCGTCAACGCAATCCGATCGTCTCCGCGAACGGAAACATTCCATTTATTCGACAGATAATCGTAACGACTGTGCGAAAGGTCGCTCGGCAAAGTAATTTCCGCCTGTGTTACGTCCGAAACTTCGGGCAATGAAATGATCGTCGCAGCGTTTTCGGTATATATTGTTATTTGCGGAGAAGAATACAGAGCAAGCACATGGACGGCGAGCGTACCTTCCGATACTGTATACACGGGCTCACTTCTTCCGAACACTTCGATCGTATCGCCGTTTACATACGTCGTGTTTGTGCGAACAGAATCAACTTTTTGCACGTTTGACGCAAGCGCGACATAGGCATTCGATCCCCCTGCAAAAAGTTTCTCCTTCGCTTTGCTGATACCCGCTTCAATTTCCGCGGGACTCTTTGCTGCAATGCCCGCAGTATCGGAACGCCCGTAAACAGCTTTAAACAGATAGTTCTGCGTCGCCGTCATGCCCTCTTCGTAGCCTTCCCAGCCCTGAAAGACGTAATCGTATGTCCCGTCTGAATAGTTTTCGGGCGATTCGGGCGCAACGATTTCCGAACCGGCTTTTACCGATTCGTCGTACACGACGCCGCCGCGGCCGTTCTCAAACGTAATGCGGTATTCTTCCTGCCAGTCAAGTTCGATGCCATATTGGTTGATGCCGCAAAAGTATGCGTCCTTGACGATAGAATAAAAATTTACATCCACTTGGTTGCTTCCGTCATGGAACCCCAAAAGCCCTACAAGCGAGGCACAGCCGTTCGCACGCTCGACCATCGAGCCGTCGAAGAGCAAAGTTTCTACGGCATTGCCGTTCTCACCCGTAAACGAAACGTGCGCAACGCGGTGGGTATCCATATGTCCGCAAAGCACCATCACGATGTTTTGATGCTTGGAAATGACCTTTTCCCACAACTGGATCGCGGACATGCCGCCATCCGTTTTGAAGGATTCCGGAGCTCCCGGCTCTCCTGCTTCGAGGATGGTATCGTCTTTCGGATCGAGATAAGCATGATTGACGATGATCACCTTATAGTCCGAATGTGCCGCGATCACCTCGTTTGCCCAATCCGCAACCGCAGGGCGCACCGCCACTTCCAGCCCCATGAACAGGAATTTCTGTCCGTTGATCTCCATGCGGTAATAGTAGTTTTCCATACTTCCCTCGCGGAACGCGCCGCCCCAACAATCCTGCGCCGAATATTTTTCGTAAGGGAAATATTCATCAAACATGACGTCGCGCCCATAGCTGGGGTATTCATGATTCCCCGGTACAGGCATGAACGGCACGGTACCGTCTAAAATGGAAGCGGCCTCAGAAATGGCGGCATACTGTTCGGGCGTACAGGTATTGACCATATCGCCCACCGAAACGACAAGGCGTATATTCAGCCGTTCGGCATTGTCGCGAATCCAAGTAAAATATTCGCGCAAACGGATCTCAAAGCCTTCGTTGATATACTGCACATCCGGAAGCACCGCGATGCGGAAATCCGCTTCCTGCAACACGTAATCCTGCATCCAGACTTCATACGTATCGACAGCGACAGGTGCGTTTGCCTTATCGGTAAATTGATTGTCCGCGCCGGGAACAAAGTCATGCAATAATCCCGCTTCTTGCCCCGTCAACTCATAGCGCGCCTGTGCCGCTTCCGCATCCGAGAGTTCATGATCCCACATGCGTATCTCGGCAATCTCTCCGTAAAAAAGGTATCTCGTTTGGCGGAACGAACCGATCTGCAAATAAGTTTCCGAAATAAATTTATCTCCGTTCGATTCATACAGCGACAGTTTCTTTTCCGCAATCTGACGGGAAGTGCCCATTTCTTCCATTAAGGTTTCGCCCGAATAGACGGACAGCCGCACGCCGACAAGCCCCGCTCCTTCATCATATTGACGGCGTATCACCGCTTTATACCATTGCCCGTCGGCGTATGTGCCCGACGTCGTAAGCCGCAAATTGGAAGCTTCATTCTCTGCGCTCACCCCGTTTGCTTCAAAATAAAACAACTGACCGCCCGCAAGCACATCGAGATAAAATCCGTTCAGCGTCGTATCGACGCTCTTGAAATCGCTGATGATCGTTTGCCGTCTTTCAGAGGACGTCTTGAACCAAACTTCTGTCGTGTCGGGCGTCTGCGACAAAATTGTCCCGCTTTCGGCTGCGGTATTCCCGTCAAAGACGACGCTTTCCGTAATCGCCTGTTCCTCCTTTTCAAACAGATCATATGTGCGCCCCGTCATGGAGTCTGTCGTCCGAAATTCAAATACCGTCAAAGTTGCATCCGCAGAAACATACAGCCCTACTTCGCCGTTATCCCCCAAAACACCTTCGCCCGGCAAAGAAAGATCGATATCGACAAAGTCTTTTCTGTATTCCGTTTCCTTGCCGATGATCATCGATTCTACGGAAAGTTTGTTGTCTTGCACCCGCAAACGCAGACGGATCCGATCACCGTACGCATACGGCGTATATCCCGCTTCCGCTTCCAATGTGTCCGCACCCCATGCGCTCTCCGTCGAAGAATATGTTCTTATCACGCGCTTATTGTCGCTTGTCAGCATATAAATGCCCTTGCTGCCGTCGTATCCTCGAAATACAACCCCCGCCGAACCTGTATTCAGCGAAATTTCCGTTTCTATCGCCGTATCGTTGAAATTGACGCCCGTAAGCATATATGCCGATACATCGGCCGTCGAAGATATCGTTCGGATTTCTTCGCCCTCTGCGCTGGCATTCGACACTGTTGCCTCTCCGTCGGTTACTTCCCAAACGCCGTCCCCCATTGACGGAAGGTAGTATGTATTGCCCGTAACGCTGTCTGTTACTTTAAAGCTGTATACGTCCATTGTGATCGGATTTTTACAAACCAAACCGACCCCGCCTTTTGTCCCCAGTCTGCCGCTGTCCAAAGAGGCGATGTCATATTCTTCCACATCCGTGTAGTATTCCGCATCTTTTCCGACCAACATTGACTGCACGGTGATCTTATTGTCTTTCACAATCGCTTTCAGCCGCACGCGGCTGCCGTATGTATATGGCGTATAACCGCTGTTGGGCGCATCGACTGAGTCGCCCCAGCCGTTCCCCGAATTGGTCTCATGCATGGAAAAACTATGTGCCGCAGATTTTACAACATAAAAACCCTTATACGCGCCGTTGATGCGGAAAGCGATCCCGCCCCATTGCGAATCAATAGAAAATTCCGTTTCCAAAACGTAATCGGTAAAATCGACATTCGTGATCCCGTACACCGTAGGATTCTGCGCAAATTTGAAAATGGTTTTCCCGTCGCTTTGCTCCATATCCCCCGAACCGCGAACGATCTCCCATTCGGGATGAACTTCGCTTTTTGAAGCAAAGTCAGAAATGTATGAATAATCTGAATTCAAATCACGGATCGTTACACTGTAAATTTTAGCGGAAACATGCTGAAAACAAAATCCGATATACCCCGACTCACCCAGCGTAGCGGTATCGATGGGTTGATTTTCAAATTCAGTGTAAAATTCGCTGTCTCCCTCCACTTTTGTCTGCAAAGTGATATGATCATCTTGTACCGTTACTTTGATTTGTACTTTTACTCCCAAAGCATACGGAGTATAACCCTCTTGTGCCTGTACAATACTTTCTTCATCCCATCCGTTCCCGGAAGACTTCGTTTGATGATTCTTCAGCTGGCGATAGGTTGTACCGATCTGATAGAAGCCTTTCCAATCGCCGTTTGCCCGATACATGACGCCAAACCACGGGCCGTCCAAAAGCTCCATTTCCGCTTCCATCTCGTAATCGGAAAACTGTCCGCCCGTAAATACTATACTGCCGGGATTGCTATAGGAATGTACCTGCAGTGCCCCGTCCGTATATTCCAGATCGGTCGAGCCGTGAAAACTCATCCATTCCTGCGTTTGTGCCTCACTTTCCCCGAAGCCTTTGAGCCCCATCCCCAATGCAAAGCAAATGACGGCGATCGCAAGAAGTAAAACGACCACATAAATGCGCCTTTTTTCGAGCATTAATTTCCTTTCCATGCTATTTCTCCTTTCTCTCAAAATACTGCCTTTTTCAAACAGAACTTGACAGTTTTTTGTTTTGATGATATAATCATAACATACAAAATATTTACAATCAATACGCAAAATAGACGAAAACATACAAATTATTGCATTATGGAGAAATATAAGAGTTTCAGCAGCATCCGAAAAATCGATATCGAGAAGTTTGCGGGGCTCGCAAACGAGCTGATCACGCGTATGGAGAATCCAAACGCGACCCCTGTTTTTATTTCCTGTTACGGGATCACATTTCCCTCTCCCGATTATTACATCAAACGGTTCCCAACCCGCGGTTATATTCTGGAACATATTCTTTCGGGAAAAGGCTATGTCATCGTCAACGATAAAAAATATACCGTGCGCACGGGCGACACGTACCTCCTCAAACCGGGGCAAAACTGCGAATATTTTTCGGATAAAGACGACCCGTATAAAAAACTTTGGGTCAATTTTTCGGGCACGATTTTATATGATGTAATAAACTCCTATAAATTGCAAAGCACTGTGTACAGCGGGGCAGATCTGACGGACTTATTTACGCGCCTTTACGATACGGAAAAAATTTCTATCGACAATTATGAAATTTATCCTGAAATCAGCGAAATCTTGTTTGCCATGCTCATGCGGCTCGCTAAAATCGTAAAAGGAGAAAAGCGAGTTTCTCAAACAGCGCGCCTGATATATAACGAACTTTTTTATTCGATTGATCGCCCTTTTTCGCTCGATTCGCTCTGTGAAAAACTTTTTTTATCCAAAGCGGAAATCATCCGCGAATTCAAAAAGAACTATGACGTAACGCCTTACCGGTTTTTACTTGCCCAAAAACTGCGTTTTGCAAAGAGCATGTTGGAAAACGACAATGCTTCCGTCAAAGAAATTTCCGAATTTCTTGCCTTTTCCAGTCCCTATCATTTTTCGAACTGTTTCAAACAGCATTTCGGCTATTCGCCCCTGCGCTATCGCAAAAGTATTCTGACAAACGTAAACAAAGATGCCGACGAATAAATAACAGAACGCGCTTTATTTAAAATCCGTAAAAATTTTTTGTGCTTTTGCCGATTTCAAGGAATAACCCCTTCGCCTTAATTTCCGATCTCTAAAATATTGTGTTTTTTTACTGAAATACGATAATTTTAATTGACAATTTTTTGAATTCCCGCTATACTCAAAGAAAAAAGTATGGCACATTCGGAGTCCATGCAAATATTTGGCGGCTATCGCCGCATTATTGATTGAGATAGTGTGTTCTCGGCACATGAGGCTCAAATTTTATAAGTTGACAGGGTATCCTGTTTATAATTCAGCCGTAAGGCGTCACTTGTGAAACGGTCAATAAGAGTAATAAAAGTATTTGCTATATAGACTCTGATGAAAGAAAACCGAAATAGGATTGCGCACCCATGCGCATTTTAAAGGGACGTCTGCATACAGACGTCCCTATTTGTTTGAGGAAGAGACATGAGCGAAATGAACCAAAGAAAAGCCCCCCTGTATGAGGCGCTCGAAAAATTCCGAAAAAAGCGTATCGTCCCTTTTGATGTGCCGGGGCACAAGCGCGGGCGCGGCAACCCTGAACTTGTCGACCTGCTCGGCGAAAAATGCGTGGGCTTGGACGTAAATTCCATGAAGCCTTTGGATGACCTCTGCCACCCCTCCTCCGTAATACACGATGCGGAGGCGCTCGCAGCGGAGGCTTTCGGCGCGGCAAACGCTTTTTTTATGGTTGGCGGAACGACCTCTGCAGTGCAAAGCATGATCCTCTCCGTATGCAAAGAGGGCGAGAAGATCATCATGCCGAGGAATGTGCACAAATCGGCCATCAACGCCCTTATATTAAACGGCGCCATTCCCGTGTACGTCAATCCCGAAGTGGACAAAAATCTCGGAATATCCCTCGGAATGGAACCGAAAAAGCTTTTGCAGATCGTGGAAGAAAATCCGGACGCAAAAGCTGTATTGGTCAACAACCCCACCTACTACGGAATCTGTTCGGATATGCGTTCCATCGTAGAGATCGCGCATTCGCACGGCATGAAAGTGCTTGCCGACGAAGCGCACGGCACGCATTTCTCCTTTAATGAAAATCTTCCGGTCTCGGCAATGGCCGCAGGGGCTGATATGTCGGCGGTTTCCATGCATAAGTCGGGAGGAAGCCTCACGCAAAGTTCTCTTCTGCTGCTGAATAAGGGGATCAACGCAGATCACGTCCGCCAAATCATCAACCTCACCCAGACGACGAGCGCCTCCTATCTCCTCATGTCCAGTTTAGATATCTCCCGCCGCAACCTCGCTTTGAACGGAGAAAAATCCTTTGAAAAGGTGATGAATATGGCTTCCTATGCGAGGGAAGAAATCAACGGGATCGGCGACTATTACGCTTACGGCAAAGAACTGATAAACGGAACCTCTGTTTACGATTTTGACGTAACCAAATTGGCGGTCTATACGCGCGACCTGGGTCTGGCCGGCATTGAAGTATACGATATCCTGCGCGACGAATATGATATTCAAATCGAATTCGGCGATATATCCAACATCCTCGCCTATATTTCCATCGGCGACAGATTGCAGGACATCGAAAGGCTTGTCGGAGCCCTATACGATTTGAAGAGATTGTATAAGCGAGACAAAGCAGGAATGCTCTGCGCCGAATACGTAGCGCCAAAGGTCGCGGTTCCGCCGAGAAAGGCCTTTTATTCGGACAAGACCTCTCTTCCGCTCCGGGAAGCTGTCGGCAAAATTTGTACGGAATTCGTTATGTGTTATCCTCCCGGAATACCGATTTTGGCGCCCGGAGAACTGATCACGAACGACATTATAGAATATATCGAATATGCAAAGGCAAAAGGATGCTCCATGCAGGGCACGGAAGATTTTGAAGTAACCAGACTGAATGTTTTGAAATGATGCGGGACAGTTTAATAAGCCCGCGCAAAGCCGAATGTACCCATAAAAAAGGACTTCGTTCGATCTGTAATCTGCTTTTACAGCAAAGTTTTTGTTAAATGGCAAAGCCGAAGGGAGATTTGTACTATGGAAATGTGGTTTTCGGATATCCATACCCCGAATATCAAGCTGAGTATAAGGGTCAAAAAGCAGCTTTTTTCTGAAAAAAGCGACATACAGCAAGTAGATGTATTCGATTCGGAAGATTTGGGCCGCTTTATCAGCCTTGACGGCGAAATCGTTTTTTCCGAAAAGGACGAATTTATCTACGATGAAATGGTAACGCATGTTCCCATGGCGGTACACCCGCATGTAAAAAACGTGCTCGTGATCGGCGGCGGAGACGGCGGCGTCGCCAAAGAGCTGTGCCGCTACCCGGAAATCAGACAGATCGACGTCGTTGAAGAAGACGAAATGTTCGTCTACGTCTCCAAAAAATTTTTCCCGGAAACGGCCGCAGGGCTAGAAGACAAGCGCGTGAACCTCTATCTGCAGGACGGACTGAAATTCATCCGGGGAAAAGAGGGGGAATACGACCTCATCATCAACGATTCTACCGATCCTTTCGGCCCTACGGAAGGCCTTTTTACCAAAGAATTCTACGGCAGCTGCTATAAGGCGCTCAAAGATACGGGGATCATGGTCTATCAGCACGGAAGCCCTTTCTATGCCGAGGATGAAGACGAATGCCGCAAAATGCACCAAAAGGTTTATTCCTGTTTCCCCGTTTCAAAAGTCTATCAAGCGCATATCCCCACCTGTTCGTCCGGTTATTGGCTGTTCGGTTTCGCCAGCAAAAAATATCATCCTCTGCGGGATTTCAATGCTACAAAATGGAAACAGAGGAACATCCCTACCCGTTACTATACGACGAATCTGCACAAAGGCGCATTCATGCTGCCGAAATATGTGGAGGAAATTTTGCTCGCCGCCGAAAAGGACAAATAAAACGATCTTTACGCCGACATCGGCGCGTTCCAAAATACATGTATTGTATAAATCGAAAATTACTCGGAAAGAGGAGGAAAGAAATGAAACTTTTAGTAATCGGATGCGGCGGCGTCGCGCAAGTCGCCATCCAAAAATGTGCGCAGGCCGATGATATTTTCACGGATATTCTCATTGCCAGCCGCACGGAAAGCAAATGCACGGAGCTGGTCGAAAAAATAAAGAATAAAACAAAGGCAAAGCTCTCTACCGCCAAAATCAATGCCGACAGCGTGGAAGAGCTGGTAGCTTTGATCAATCAATTTAAACCCGTCGCCGTACTGAACGTGGCCCTGCCCTATCAGGATCTTGCGATCATGGAAGCCTGTCTGCAAACCAAAGTTCATTATATCGATACGGCGAATTATGAATGTGAAAACACGGATGATCCCGTATGGCGCGCAAACTACGAAAAGCGCGTAAAGGAGAAGGGATTTACCGCTTATTTCGATTATTCTTACCAATGGGACTACTTCAAAAAATATGAAGATGCCGGCATCTGCGCCCTGTTGGGGTCCGGTTTTGACCCGGGCGTAACGCAGGTTTTCTGCGCCTATGCGCAAAAGCACTATTTTGATACCATTGAAACGATCGACATCCTCGACTGCAACGGCGGGGATCACGGCTATCCCTTCGCCACGAATTTTAACCCCGAAATTAATCTGCGCGAAGTTTCGGCAAACGGCTCGTATATCGAAAACGGCAAATGGGTGGAAACCAAACCCCTGGAGATTAAGCGCGAATACGACTTTGACCAGGTGGGCAAAAAAGATATGTACCTTCTGCACCACGAAGAGCTCGAGAGCCTTGCCAAAAACATAAAAGGCGTAAAACGCATCCGCTTTTTTATGACATTCGGTCAAAGTTATATACAGCATATGAACTGCCTTCGGAACGTAGGCATGCTTTCGACCACGCCCGTAAATTACGAAGGGAAAGAGATCGTGCCCATCCAATTCCTCAAAGCGCTTTTGCCCGATCCGGCCACGCTGGGCGCAAGGACAAAGGGTAAAACCAACATCGGCTGTATCTTCACCGGCATAAAAGACGGAAAGCGCCGCACACTGTATATTTACAATGTTTGCGACCATGAAGAATGCTATAAAGAAGTGGGATCACAGGCCATTTCCTATACGACGGGCGTCCCCGCTATGATCGGCACCATGCTTGTAGCGACGGGCGTTTGGCGCAAAGCGGGCGTATGGAACTGTGAAGAATTCGACCCCGATCCTTATATGGAGGCACTCAACCGATACGGGCTTCCCTGGAAGGTCGAAGAAGACCCTGTATTGGTCGATTGAAAATGCTGAATAATTTTTCTGCTCTTCCCACACCCGTCTATATCATTGACGAGGATGCGCTCAGACGCAATCTCGAAATATTGAACGGCGTTGAGAGGAGAACCGGCTGCAAAATCCTTCTCGCCCAAAAGGCTTTTTCGGCGTATGCTTTCTATCCCCTTATCTCTGAATATCTGAGCGGAACGACGGCGAGCGGTCTGTTTGAAGCGCGCCTTGCCCACGAACATTTCAGGGGCGAAAATCACGTTTTCTGTCCCGCATACCTCGAAGAGGAAATGGATGAGCTCGCACGGCTGTGCGATCATATCGTATTCAATTCTTTCCGTCAGCTGCAAAAATTTACCCGACGTGCCAAAAATGCAAGCGTTGGGCTGCGCATCAACCCGCAATATTCCACGCAGGGCGGCGGGATCTACGATCCGTGCGCGCAATATTCCAGGCTCGGTATTACGAAAGAAAATTTCTGCCCCGATCTTTTGGAAGGCGTGGATGGATTTCATATACACACCCTCTGCGAACAGGGAGCGGAAGATCTGGAAGCGACCGTTCGTGCATTTGAACGCGATTTCGGCGAATATTTCCCGAAATTGAAGTGGCTCAATCTCGGAGGCGGCCATCATATCACAAAACCGGGATACAATATTCCTCTCCTGGAATCCGTTATTAAACAATTATCCGACCGTTACGGTTTGCAGATCTATTTAGAGCCCGGAGAAGCGGTCGCACTGAATGCCGGATATCTGCAAACGCGCGTATTGGAGATCGTCCGCAACGGCATGGATATCGCCATTCTCGACAGTTCCGCCGAATGCCACATGCCGGACGTTTTGGAAATGCCCTATCGTCCTCCCCTTGCCGAAAGCGGCAAAGCCGGAGAAAAACCGTATACATACCGTCTCTCTTCGCGGACATGCCTTGCGGGGGATGTGATCGGGGACTATTCTTTCGATGCGCCGCTCAAAGAAGGCGATATCCTCACCTTCGGCGATATGGCGATCTATACGATGGTAAAGAACAACACTTTCAACGGCATGCCCCTGCCGGCAATCGCCCGAAAGCGCGGCAACGCCTGCGAAATTCTGAAGACATTCGGCTATGCCGACTTTAAATCGAGATTATGACAACCCCGAAAAACGACAATTTTTCTATGCCCGCGGAATATGCTCCCCATTCCGCTACGATCATGATATGGTGCGAGCGCGGCGGAAGTTGGATCTACGGAGCCAAATACGCCCGACCCGTCTTCGCGGAAATCATCAAAACGATCTGCCGCGGAGAATTGGTATATCTCGCCGTTTCGGAAAAAGGAGAAAAAAGTGCGCGGGAGCATCTTGCAAAGGAGATCGAAGAGCAAAAAGTAATTTTGATCGATATTCCCGCAGATGACAGCTGGGCACGGGATATGGCTCCGACTTTTGTTTCCGACGGAAAAGAGATCCGCGCCGTCGATTGGGCTTTTAATGCCTGGGGAGGCGATTTTAACGGACTATACAAAGATTATAAAAACGATGACGCTTTCGCCTCTGCGTTTGCCAAAAAAAATGGATTCCAATGCTATTCGGCCCGCCCGTTTGTGCTTGAAGGCGGTTCCGTACACACGAACGGCAAAGGTACGGTGATCGCCACCGAAGAGTGCCTGCTTTCGCAAGGGCGGAACCCGCAAATGTCCAAAACGCAGATCGAGAACAACTTAAAGCAGTATCTCGGCGCGGACAAGGTCGTATGGATTCCGTATGGAGTCGAAGGCGACGAGACCGACGGGCATGTCGACAATATCTGCGCCTTCGTGGCGGAAAAGGAAGTCGTCCTCGGTTGGGCGGAAGAGGGCGAACAAGGCAGGCGCTGCCGCGCCGACCTTGCCGTACTGGAAAAGTCCGGGTTCAAAGTACACAAACTTCCCTTTCCGAAAAAACCCGTTTGCTTCACGGAATTTGAAGTCGCCGGTTTTGAACCTGAAGAGGGAGAAGATCAGCGGGAAGTCGGAGAGCGGCTGGCCGCAAGCTACGTGAATTTTTATATCTGCAATGCGGCCGTTCTCGTTCCGCAATTCGGAGACGAAAACGATGAGGCCGCGCTTCAAATCCTTGCAGAATTGTTTCCCGACAGGAAAACGGTTCCGATCTACGCGCGTCAGCTCATAATCGGCGGCGGCAACATACACTGCCTGACGCAGCAGATCCCCGCTCCTTTGAAACGCCGCGGTAAAGCGGACTGATCAGCCGCCGCGCTTGATATCAAAGCCCGGCAGAGTCCTAACCTTTGAGAGGTCTTTATGAGAAATACCAAATTAGCCTGCGTACAGATGCAATGCGCATGCGATCGCAACGAGAATATTAAAAAAGCGGAATCCTATATAATAGAAGCGGCCGAAAACGGCGCGAATATCGTTCTTTTGCCCGAATTGTTCGAAAGGCCTTACTTTTGCCAGGAGCGCAATTATGATTTCTATTCTTATGCGGAGACAGCCGAACAGAACCGGGCCGTACAGACCTTTCTGCCCCTTTCAAAGGATCGGAATCTCGTCATCCCCGTCAGTTTTTACGAAAGGTCGGGCAATGTGCTCTATAATTCGGTTGCGTTGCTCGACTGCGGGCGCATGCTCGGAATTTACCGAAAGACACATATACCCGACGATCATTACTATCAGGAAAAGTTTTATTTTACCCCGGGCGATACGGGATTTAAGGTTTTCACTACGACCTACGGCTGCATAGGCGTGGGGATCTGCTGGGATCAGTGGTTTCCCGAAACGGCCAGATCGCTTGCCCTGAACGGCGCAGAGCTCCTCTTATTCCCTACAGCTATCGGCTCTGAACCCATCCTCGGCACAGACAGCGCCGGACATTGGCAAAGGGTGATGCAGGGGCATGCCGCCGCAAATTTGATGCCTGTTGCCGCCGCAAACAGGATCGGCACCGAACGCGTTCAACCCTCTGCGGCAAACGGCGGGCAGAGATCCGAACTGACCTTCTACGGTTCTTCGTTCATTGCGGATAACACCGGGGCAATCATTGCGGAAGCCGGAAAAAAGGACGAGACAGTACTGTATGCGGATTTTGATTTGGACGAACTGGCCAAAGCCCGCTTGGAATGGGGTTTGTTCCGCGACCGCCGCCCTGAACGTTATACGGAAATCGTCAAATAAAGCGCCTCCCCGGTTTATTTAAAACCGCTTTGTTTACTCCTCCGTTTTATAATTGCTATAAATCCGCGTCGTTCCGGAAGGATATTTTTCATTATTCCCCTCTCCGTACACACTTTAAAAATAAGAATTCTGACAGGACAAATTTTTGATAGCTCTTCCCCGCAGACTTTCTGCGGGGATTTTTAAATAAAAAACAGGGCCCTGCATTTTGCAAAGCCCTGCCCTTCCTGTTCAATCAGTATCAGCTGTGTTTGCGCTTTAACAGTATCGCCGTAAGAGCTGCAGCGAAAACTATGATCGCGAAAGCAAAGCCGACTGTCGGAGCGATGGACGAACCGCAACCGCTTGCAGCCGCCCCCTGCTCACCCTGCGGGCCCTGTTCGCCTTGCTCGCCCTTGATATTGCCAATCAACTGCCAACCGTCGGCTGTCTTTTGGTATATATCGCAGGTATCGGTATCGAGATACAAATCGCCCCAACTGCCACGGCTTTCGGAAGGCGCACCCGCACCGGTCAGCCAGGAGCCGCCCTCGGAAAACTCCACTTCGACTTCCACCGTTTCGCCGGGAACAAACGTGTATTTCCATTCATTCAGCTCGCTGTCGTAGACAGGCTCGACGGTCTCTCCATTGATTTTGACGCCGCGCACGCCGTAATTTTCGGCGGGCCGGAAGGTAAGCGTAGTTTCGACGCCCTGTTTGATGTAATCGTAGGATACCGTGCCTTCCCCGTGCTGAGCAACCGTTACGTCGGAGTCGGCGTTGAGCACGACTTCATCGATCTTCTTTGTCTGCCCGTCCTCAAAGGCGTAAGCGGTATACGTCAGAACGCCGTCTTTGAGCGTCAGATAGGAGAATACGGGGTAATCGTCATCGTACACAAAATCTTCCCACGGCCTGTCGTCTGCGGCGGCGTAATACTTCGAGCCGGACGCGCTGCCCGTAACTACGTATGTAACGCCGTTCGTGTTCATCTCCGTCTTTTCCCCTGCCAGCATGGTCGTGCGGGAATAAATATGGTCGTGGCCGGACAGCACGAGGTCGACCCCGCACTCCTCGAATACAGGAGCCAGCGCACGGATTTCCGCCTCGTTGTAATTCATGGGATAAGCGCTGCGGTGCATCAGAACGATTTTAAAGGATTTATCCGTTTCGGCAAACACCTTGCGCATCAATGCGATTTGCTTCGCATAACCCGGATCGTAAGACTCATAGCCCGCTTCGGTATCGAAGTTGAATATCAAGGCGTCTCCCGCGGTAAAGTAGTAATTGCGGCGAGACTGCCCGTCCGTTCCGTTGTCGGCGCCGTAGAAGAAGGAGGTGAACGCCGCACCGTTGTACGGAGTATCGTGGTTGCCGATCGTAGACGCCCACAGTCCCGTAGTCAGCCAAGGAGAGAGATTGTCGTAAATGGTATCCCACTCGGCGATAGACTGCCCGGAGTCGGATACGTCCCCGGCAAGAAGCGATATATCCGGCGTTACCAGATTTTCCAGTTCTCCGACGATTTCAGGGAATGCCCCGGATCCTCCCTGTATGTCTCCGTATACCGCAATGGTTATATCGCTTTCGGGAGCAGTTTTAAAAGACTGAATTTCACTGCGGTTCATCGCATCGCCGACCGTATAATAGTATACCGTATTCGGCTCCAACCCCGTAAGATACGCCCCCCAACCGAGGTATTTGCGCTCTACGTCCTCAAAAACACCTGCAACAACCTCTTGCGACGCATTTACGCGAAGGGGATTTTTCATGCTTTCATCTGTCGAGTATAAAACGTATCCGGATTGCGCGTCGTAAGAAGTCATCCAAGCTATACCCGCACCGCGTGCAGCGTCTTCCCCGACCGTTACAGTAACCCTGTCCGGCAAGGCACTGCCATAGGAAGCATATACCTGCGTTTCGACTAAATTACTTAAAAGGCCGTCTTTTTCGGCTCGTATACGGTATTTCGCACCCGTATCCAACATAAGATCGCGGAACACGAATACTCCGTCAGCGGTTATTTTATATTCCTCTTCGACAGGTGAATACGAGCCGCCCGTCGATTTTTCGATCACAAGCGTAACATCGGAAACGACCGTACCGTCTTCGGATACGGTGATCTCCGTAACGTCGCCGACCGTCGTCCCGCTCACGTTCACGAGATATTTATAGTCGAGCGGAATGTCATAAGCATCCAAGATCAATTCAGTATCTATCCCGATAGAATTATCGGTAGAATCTTTTACGAGAGCTTTGACCACTTCGATGCCAGTAGAGCCTTTGACCGTGTCTTTTACCTCGAAATTGAGGAGGATCATGTCCTCTTCGGGCGTGGAAAGTTCATCCATGCCGCTCAGCTTGAGAACGATGCGCCCCTCCTCGACCGTCTTTTCGTCGACCGTGAGGCGCTCGTCAATGGCAGGCTCTCCAACGAGCGTCAGATTGTCCGCATTATAGACGATTTCAATCTCCGCGCTCATGAAATTTTTATAGTCCTGCGCATCCAATCCGTAGGTAAACGTCTGCCCCGCATACAGCACGTCCGCATCGGGCACATGCTGTTCGAGCTGCACGGCATAGCCGGAGACGGTGAAGGAAAATTCCGTAAACGTCTTGTTGCCGAAGTTGTCCTCCGTGCGGATTTTCACCCGCTGCAGACCGGGGCGCAGCCGCGTCAAAGCGCTCGGATTATAAGTAACCAGCACGGAGCCGTCCGCCTGCACCGACTGCTGCAGATTGGTGTATTCGACGTTATTAATCCACATTTTCGTGCGATCGGTAGCAACGCCCGTATAAGCGACGTCTTCCCCCGCTTCATTCGTCTTGGGGTCGGTAATTTTAAAGGAAATTACTTCCTGGCGGTTATCCGTCGTAATATCGACCGGAGAGATATCGGAAACGACGGTAGGCGTTTCATCATCGTTGCGGAAATCATAAATCGCGCGGAGGCTGTCCACATAGATGCAGCCATTCGTGCCGTTCGCTATGCTCGCCGTACCGAGCAGCCGCACCGCACGAACCAAGTTGTACGGATACGGTGCATCGGTAGGGATCTCCGTTTCGATGTAGCGCCAGCCGACCCAATCGATGTATGTATCGCCGACGTACTTGCCGCCCGTAAGCTGGATACGGAACCACGCGCCGTTGCCGTCGCCGTACACCCAGCAGCCGACCGCCGTGGGCTGTCCGGGAAGCACCGTCCCGTCGTCCGACTCATCGTCGTAATCGTTTTCGTTGAACCATTCGACCGCAACCGTGCCCGTCAAAGGCTTGGTCGCAAAATCGTATTCGATTTTCAGGGAGCCGTCGCCTGATTTTATATACTCCTCGTCGCGGTTAATGCTGATCTTCGCCTCGCCTCCGCGGGAACCGAGGATATAATTCGCGCGCCATCCGGATTCCGTTGCCCCCTCGTATTGGTAGCTGTTTTCGAAATGCTGCGTTCCGCTCAGATAATTTTTGCGCGGCTTGCCGTCTTGAATTATATCTTCTTCAAAATCACAGATAGAGTACGGCATTTTCCCCACTTCGACAGGCAATTCAAGCGTATAATCTTTGTAACTCACATAAAGAGTTCCCGTTCCCTGCGAATCCGATGCAGTAAACGTACCGTCCGCCGAAACGGTGCCGAGGGAAGACGGTTCAAGCCTAAAATCGAGTGCTTCCGCAGTACAAACAACGGGAACCCCGCCGTTATACGCTTCAAACGATAATTTTGTCGTTGCACCGGGAGCGACGGAAATAATTGTCCGTTCGGTAACAATTTCGGTAATCGAATCGACGACGTCTACTTCGAATTTCGTTTCCATCGAACCGCTCCGCGCAACGACGTAACCGTCGCCGCTTCCGTTTTTGGCGGTAAACGTACCGTCTTCCGCAATCGTGCCGATGTCGCCCTCGACCGCCCATTCCACGTCCGGAACCTCTGCCGCATAATAATCAGAATCCGTCGCTTTTGCTTCAAACTGCAGCTTCGCATCTTCCAAAAGCATGGTTTTCGTGCCATAGCCGCGTTCGGTAACGGGGTATACGTGTAACATTTCCGCCGCCGGCGCTTGCGGTTTTTCTGCTTTTGCGATAAAAAGCAGTGCGTTTGTATTGGCTCGTTCCTGCCCGTCGGAAGGGCTGTTGAGAACAGTCGCCTTCTCGTCTCCGGGAAGGGTTGCGGAAATCGTGGAGGAGCCGCCGCCGTCGAAATTGAATATCGTTACACATCCAAGCTCATCGCGCATATATTCGATCATTTGACGGAAAGTAAGCCCGTTTGACCAGCCGGCCTGTCTGCCGTCGGTCTGCATAAGCACAATGCTCCCATCGGATTTGAGCCCCATGGCAGTACGAGGATGCACGTCGGTCGTTTCGTAAATGCCCGCAGGAACTTCACCGTTATCCAAAAGGAGATGGAAGATACCCATAGCGGACTGTACGGTGCTCCAATCGACTTTATCCCCCGCGCGGTCGTTGACATTGACGGTAATTTCCGTGCCCTCGGGCAGCGTACTCAAAACATCATAATATTCCGATTCAGCGTGCGCTGCGAGCACGACTTCCCCGTCGCCGATGCGCGTCAGGTTGCCGTCCAGATTTTCGCCGACAATCTCGACGGACTTAAGCGTCGCCTTGAGAGGAACGCCGATTTTCAGCCCCTCCGCGTTTTCCTGCGCCACGGTGAACACGACTTCTGCGCCCGCCTGCGTGGATTTGGTCGTGGAGTTGAAGTCCTCCGTCAGGAGATACAGCCCCGACTTATCCACCTTGCGTTCCTTATTCACCTGCGTAATCGGATACGTCTGCTCGCCGATCGTCACGGACATGTCGAGCGAGGCGTCGCCGTATACGATTTCCCCGTCGGGCGTGATGCCGAACGCATACTGCGAAGAGGAGGAATTTATAAGACGCCCTTCGGTAATCGTCAGGCCGTTGGTTACACCGTTCGACGTATCGTAGGCGTCTCCGTTAACGCCGAATACAACATGCCTGCCGTTACTTTCTTCATATTCCACGAGAGAACTCATGGTACTGCCGTACATAACATTGCCGCCGTTCGCGATAACGGGTTCTAAATTTGCTTCCTTCGGATCAAAGGCGATTGTATACGTTTTTTGTTCGCCGTTATCGTTGTCGCTCATAACATGTTCAAGCGTTACACCATTGGCAATCGTTCGTTCCCAACTGAAACGCACGTCGCCGAGCCCTACGGAATTCGCTGCATTGATGGGCAAGAACATAGTAAAAAGGCCCAATGCGAGCGCCGCTGCCATGATTGCGCACAAAATAGCGCAAAACATCTTTTTTGTTGCTGACGTCATAAAAACCTCCCAATAAATTTAACAGTTTCAGTATAAAGGGAAGTTGTTGAAATGTTGTCTGTTTTGTGTCGATCGTGTGTAAAAAATTGTAATACAATCTGAATAATTGTATAAAATTTATATTATTCTGCCGAGCGTAAAAATTAATTATATCCTATAAGGGAATGCCTTTTTACCCCGCAATTACCTCGCAATTACCCCACAATCAAAAGGGAGAAAAAAGCCGCATATAAAAAACCATATATTGTATCTGATTTGCTCAATCTTATACAATATATGGTATCTGTGATTGGAGTGGCTGGATTCGTAAAGAACGGAATAGCGATTGTTAGCCGCAGGCGCAATCGCGTCAGCAACGAATGACGGAGTCAAAGGCAAATTGACTTCTCAAAAAATCGCGGTTTTTGCCCGTTTTTGAGCCTGAAAACACCGTTTTTTGCGCTTTTCTTCAAAAAGTTTCCCCAATTTTCCCCATTCCAATTTTTAGGATAGAAATATTCATTTTATTTGCATTTCTAATATAACCTGATATAATTTTTTAAGTCCCTCTATATTCCAAGTATAATTTTGTGGATCAAACAAATAAGGAATGGATAAAATCGGATCGCATGAAGATTCCTGATACGGTTTAACTTTTTTTCCGTATGGCTTTATTATATTTACATATAGGACCTTTCGCGGATCAGTTTTCCTTAATTTTGACCTAATTTTCTTTAGCTCGTTTTCATATGTTGGATCATATGTACCTTTCCATAGCTTAAAATCTATATAGAATCTATCTGCCAACATATTGTCGAATTTTTCATAAAGCTCAGGCGGCATGTTTTTGAAATATAAATCCATTCCCTTTAGCAGTTTTCTATCAAGAATGTATCTCCCTGCCGTTTCTCCCAATGCGCCTTGATAAACTCGATTCAAAACATTATATGCCAAAATAAACTTCGCTTTTTTAAACGTGACCGCATAGCCCTCGGTTACAAAATATTCTTTCACTCCGGGAATTTTCATCACATCAGGCAGCATAACTTCTTTTTCGTCAACAAGTTCAAATCCCGGCATCTTCTGAAACGAAACTTCCCTCTTTTTATACTCATTTTCGCGGCAATAATAGCTATTCCCTTCTTCAGGTAATTCGATATATAACTCAGGGAACGGCGTCCCCTTTAAAGTATCAAGAGTCGGATGCCTTAACACGAAATCCCTTATCGTTTCCCAGTTTCGGATATTATTTAATTGCCAATCTTTCATAAGCCCGTCGATACGGGTATTACTTTTAATGATAATGTTTTCAGCCGATCTCCGAAGGCCCTCTTCACGCGGAGTCACTTTTGTTTCGCTCCCGATCTCGCTACAGGATCTTAAAAATGCACGAAATTCCGGGTTAAGAATTTTGTCGCCAAAACAATCAAGCACAGGCACAATTTTATTTTCCAATCCGTTCTGATAAAAAATATAAATATTCCGATTTTTATTTGGTGTTCTGCATATTCTGCCGACTGCTTGAAGGATAACTTTAGCATAAGCAAGACAAAAATGACGTGAATCTTTGGGATGTGATATATTTACCTGTTCTCCGCCAAATCTTACAGCAAAAGCCTCTTTAATTCTTTGCTCAGCGATATACGGTTTAAGATCACCAGCTTCTTGTAAGAACTTTATCTGAAACAAATATTTTATAAAATTTAAATCCGAATCGAATCCGGTTGAAGCATTTACGATCACATTACTCGGTTGTTCCAAATATACTGCATCAAAATCCTTTTTATTGTTATTATAATTTGAATCGTTTATATTGACCAAATCATCGCGCTCAATTTCAGGAAACTCATAATGGATATTTTGTCCCGCCCCCATAGAAGCGTAAGTCGTTACGGCAAAAACTTTTTCACCTTGTTTCAGGCAGTCAAACATATCGTTTTTATGTTTTTCAAATGTATCCAGCGCACCGGTTAAAAAATGTATTTTTGCGCTATTTGCATAAAATTTTTTTATCTCATTAAATAGCGTGATATATTGATTTTCACCGTTTTCATTAAACTCATTGAGTTTTGCATTTGAAAAATACAAAAACGATTTGATTTCAGGATTTTTGAAAAACAACTCAACACATTCCGCGAAGCATACAAGTCGCGTTTTCTTATATTCCTTAATTCCTAAATTGCACACCCTATCCATAATTTCTTTAGACTGATCGGATAAATTTTCCTCATATCCAAGAGGCTTACAAATAATATTCACCCGATCATAATTTTTTGTAAGCATATCAAATCTTTCTTCTATTCTTTGTTTGTCCTCACCGTCAGGTTGAAATATAATATCCCCCCAGCGCTTTTTGAGATATTGCAAATCATAGTTGACTAAAACACTCTCAAATGTCGCTGTTGCCGAAACACCGACGACCTTGACCTTTTCCATCAGTCTAACTAAAAATTTTTCAGGGCTATCATTGAATGCGACATAATTAAAACGCGATTGTGTATCAAAAAAATCACTGTCAACAAGATTGCAATAACGGAAGCCCATGTTATAAGTAGTAAAGTCAAGAACATCCTCCGCTTTTTGCCACTCTGTAATTCCTCTTTTCCTGTATAAGCATAAAATATTCGTTGTCAGGTAATTTTGATTTCTTCCCTCTATACCAAATTCGGAAAACACTGTCCTTATTGCAGATTCATTGGTGATGTTATAAACATCCTCTTTCTTTTCATACTTTTTCTGCACATAGTTCTCCGCAATAAATCCAACGCCTATCTGGAAATATCTGAGATATCCATTGATATCGTTTATAAGTTTATGAAGCGGCTCTTCTTCGCTTGTTTCTCCTCTTTTTACAACATTGATTCGGTTGATCTGCTCCACCTCATCCTCTTGAACAATCAAACTGCTCTGCCTGGCATTGACAATTGTACGTGTCTGATAGTCTTGGAACAAAAAGCTGATTTTGCTGTTTTTATTGTTATCAAGTTTATGGAGAAATTGCAAATGATATTGCTCAACAATTTCATTTGCACGTTCTTTAAACCTGCGGATTATCTCAGCAGGTCCATACCAGGTTTCTTTATTTTTAGATTTTTCCGACTCTTCTAAAAGTTTGCTGGTAAACTTTGTTTCAGAATTGAGCCTTGTTGCGATAAGTCTAAAAAGCTCCAAAACAGCAATGTAATTACTTAGCCCGTCTTCTATAATTCTATTTAATACTACGTCTTTGGAAGTATCGAATTCATCGATAAATACTACACCGTCTTTCAGAAAATCCGTACTGTCAGGAATGACGAAAGGTGGTTCGACTATAGTTGAGAACCTTAAAAGAAATTTATCAAGGCTCATAATCAATATTTTTTTGTCAAACACATGAACTGTAGGATACAAATTTGAGATCCATGAATAAGCCGGATCCGACTTTACAAGCTCGCGCCTTTCAGACTTAGTTCTTTCCTTGCCATCAGCGGTTCGCAAAAGATAAGCGGTAACCTTATCCCTGAGTTCTCTTTCAGTTTTTTCCTGTAAATCCTCCCTTGCCTGCTGCTTTAAAAACAATGCATCATCGCCGAGGTCTTTTTGATTTAAAATTGCTATCTCCCGTTCAATTTTCCACAAAAAAGCTCTTTCGCAAATATTATATTTTACCAACTCATCTTTAACTTTTTGAAAATTATTACATAAATTATCTACATTATTCTCGACTATCAACATGAGCTTATCAAGCTCATGCTCCTTTCCTACCTCCCTGAAACATTTACGCAATTCGTCGGCAGGAAAATTCTTTTTTAATTGCGTTACAAAGATAATTTTTCCGTCGATTTTTTCATAATTCTCAGCGATATATTGCGCGACAGTATAAGTCTTCCCAAAGCCTGTCGGCAGATCCACCAACAAAAGTCCGCTTTTTCTGTCTTTGTCGTTGCAAAATTTTTCGAGAAGTCCTTTCATCTTTTTCCAATAATGTAAATAATCTTTTTTATAATTTTACCACACTATCGGCGGAAATTCAAGCGTCGATACAAAACACCGAACTTCTAAGGCCCCTGCCCTCTATGCAGTAATCAAATAAAAGAAAACCGCTGCGCGCCTATAAAAAGCAACAACGGTTTTTATCAATAAATATGGTCACCCATTGATCGATGTAAAATACGACAGCATCTCTTCCGCAAGGAACGCATCTGCAGTGTTTTTTTATTTCAATAAATTATTATTTTCTAAATAAGAAATAAAACTGTTTAATATCTGTTTTTTTCTTTCGACAATAGATTGCTCCGTAAAATCAGGTAAATCCGCCAACGTAACGAGCTCTGTGTTTACCGTTTTATCCTTTTGCTTGTTTCGAGCAGTCATAAATCCTTGGTAATATTTTCGCTTATCCTCAAATCTATATTCCGCCGCACGAATATTGATACGCTTTTCGAGAACAGCCTTATTCCCTAAACTTTCCAGATTATTCGGATCTTTAAGAGAACTTTTATCATTCTCATATCGTTTTCTCGCAAAGATATGTTCAATATCGAATTTCGTATCTAACGGGATAAGCTCTTGATCTTTGTTTTGATACATCCACCAAACTAACATGGACTTTGTAATCGGTCGCCCATTATAAAAACGATAAAGTTCAAGAAGGCTGCGCACATTTTCTTTATCAAACTTATAATTTGAAAACTCGATGGGCTCCCCTAAAACAATTTTTCGCATCTCGCTGTAAATCGGCGCGCGCAGAGCATTCATGCCCGGGTTAATGATTGCATATGCCCAGATAAACCCAATGATTTTCTTCAAGAATGGAACAAACTTCTCCTCTTCTAACATTCCATCCTGATCACGGTTTTGCAAATAATATACGGAAACAATATACGTCCACATGCGGTTGGGTGCGTAGTTTAGAACAAACAATTCCTTCAACACTTCCTCAGAGAACCTATTTTTATCCTGCCGATACACCGCATCCCAAAAAGTGGCTAAATCGCGCAAATTTTCAAATGTTTCTTCGGATTTTAAAACCGCATACTTATCCCGTTCATAAAATTTCCGGAGAGCCTCTGTTGTGGATGAAGTTATATTCTGTTTTGCCCTCTCAAAATACATATACCGTGTAAATAACTCGTCCATGGCATTCGCCGAGGTGTTTTCAAACAGCTCTGAGCAAAGAGATTCTAATTCTCTCCACTTTGCAATAAACGCATCTTTTTTGCCTTGTGTCTTAAAAAAGTTGTAAAATTGCGCCTTGAAGATATCCGCATCGGAAAGAGGCAGCCCCCTGTCATTCAAGGTAGAAAATATACGCAGTGCTGTGTCCTGATTATCTGCATCAATGGGAAGCAAAATACAGTTGTTGAGAATGCGAACGGGAAGAAAGGAAAACCAGCTTGGAAACTTGTCGAGAAATTCGGCAATTTTATCCTGGAAGAACCGATAGTTCGTCGCGTATTTACTACGATCGTTTTTGTCGGCAATTCCCGATTTCAGAATATTTAAAAACCCTTCCTTATCGTCATCCGTAGCGACTTCGGAATCAATTTTTAATTGATCGGTGAGCGGTTTTCCAAATTCATCCGTCTTCCAAATACACTGCGCAATGACATCACGCGTACTGCGGGACTTTTCGTCCTGCATATTACCAAATTTTGTATAAAATGCACGCAGTAATAACATGATCGTAGTCAGCCTTTGCTGTCCATCAATAATTTCCAACTTATTATCATCATTTTTGTATGTAACGATTGGTCCCAAATAGTATTCGCTATCGCTGCTGAATTTTTCATAATCTAACTCCGGAAAAGCAAAATCAAAGAGATCATCCCACAAAGTTTGACACTCCTCTTCTGACCACGCATAGGGGCGTTGATAATCAGGAATTAAAAAATCTGATTTTTTGTTTACAAACAAATCTTTTACGGTTTTTTGATCCACCGTCAACTTCGCCATGGCATTTCTCCTTTTTGCGTAAGAATTTTAGATATTTACATTATAATTGATATACAAGATATTTTCAATAATTTGACGGGTAAAACATTCATTTTTTCTTCCTCCTCGCTTCAATGATGCCCCTGACGACGATGACAAAAATCAACACCCACCAAAAGAGGAGAATCAAAATTGTTTTTCCGACGCCCCCCAATCGGTGGAGCCGTCGGCATTTTTATAATGGCGGCAAGGCAAAAAGACGATCAATGCGGCGAGAAAGATAAAGCCGACAATTCCAATAATAACTTTCGGTTCCATAAAATCTGTAAAAAGCAGCTACTCAACGCAGCTGCTTTAATTTATCGTATTTCGGACAGGTACTTTCACGGAAACAGTTGCAGTTGTTCCTGCCGCCGCCGATACACCGCGCAGACGAATCGTTCGTTTCTACCCGATCTCTGCTAAAACTAACCGTTCTGTTGCCGCCCCAATAACTGCACGTCGCACAAACTTTTCTCGTGTTTGAATAGGTCATCATATCTTTATCCTCCGTAAAAATTATTTTATTTCGTCCAGCTCTTTGAGCCGGGCGAGAAGTTTTGCCAAAATACCATTCTTTATAAACCGCAAAATCGTACCTTCGCTGAAACGGTCTCTCCGCCAGATCGCAGTAATGCAAGTACCCACGTCTTCCGCAGACATTTCCGCAATCGCGCCTTCCATTACGCTCTCCTTCCACCAGCCGCGCGCATCCATCTTTTCGCCGTAATCATGGTCGGCAAGTTCGCTGTGCGAAAATTCCTTAAAAAATTCTCTGATTTTTTCGTTATAGGCGACGTACGGCATATGTACCTGCCCGTCTGCCTGTTTTCCGCCTCTCCACTCGCCCAAATTTTGCCCTTCCGCAAAATACGGCAAAAACTCCGTTAAATTCTGATATTTCATACTGCACTCCTTTCCATAATTATACTCTGCCCATTGGTCAAAAGTCAAGCACGATTTGCCTGTTGGGCATAAAATGATTGTGGAGGTTTTATACGTATGGTAACACTCGAACAAATACGCGAGCGTTTGACTGAAACCATCAAGCAGAGCGGTTACACCCAAACCAAACTCGCGGAAAAATTGAAAGTATCGCCGTCAACTATTTCCCACTACCTGAGAGGAGATAAAATGCCTGCACTGGACACGCTTGCAAATCTCTGCCTCATCCTCGACGTTTCTCCCGCATATATCCTTTGCTTTGAATGACGCCGCTCCCTTGACTTGTTTCCGATTTTAGCATATAATATGTACCATAAACGGGATATGAAAAGTGTTATGCTATAAAAAAATTTCGGAGGCGGAACTATGCTCATTCACGAAGCGATCGAATTTGCGGCAGTAAAGCACCAAAATCAGGTGCGCAAAGGTACAGACACCCCCTACATCGTGCACCCAATGGAAGTGATGTACATTTTAGCGGAAAACGGCTGCAACGAAACCGTCGTTGCGGCGGGGCTCTTGCACGACACGGTGGAAGACGCCGGCGCAACGCTCAAAGAGATCGAAAAAAAATTCGGCAAAGAGGTCGCGGACATCGTGGCGGCGGAATCGGAGGACAAGTCAAAGAGCTGGCAGGAGCGCAAGCAGACGACCATCGACCGCCTGCCGAACGAGAGTTTTGAAGCGCAGCTCGTATGCTGCGCAGATAAACTTTCCAACATCCGCAGCATGTATTACGATTATCAAAAAATCGGCGAAAAGCTGTGGGAGCGTTTCAACGCGCCGAAGGAAAAAATTGCTTGGTATTATGGCGGCATCGTCGATGCCCTTTCCGTTTTGGAAGACTACGACATGTATCAGGAATTGAAAGAAACCGTACAAAATATGTTCGACTGATTTTATCATGTCCTAAAATCGGTACATCGTCTCCTTTATAATACAGACACAAAGGAGGCGATGCACGATGGAAAAATATGATATCGAAAATCTTAGAAAACGCTCAGAACAGGGCGACACCTATGCCATGCTATATCTAGGCAATATCTACCGCTTCGGAAAAGACGACATTGAACCGAATGCGGAGAAAGCGTTTGCCCTGTACGAAAATGCCGCAAAGGGCGGCAATACCGCCGGCTATTTATTTATGGGCGTGATGTACGAATACGGCGAAGGTGTTTTGCAGGACGAGTTAAAGGCTGCCGCTTGCTACCAGTACTGTGCAGAACAGAAGAACAGCCAAGGCTGGTGCCGATTGGGAGTTCTGTATCTGGACGGAAAAGGCGTAAAAAGAAATGCCGAACGCGCCAAACGGTGTTTTCAGGAAGCGGCAAAGCTCAAAGACAGCGACGGTTTTTTATACCTCGGCCAAATGTACGAAGAAGGGATCGGATTTTCAGAAAATCCGTTCATTGCGGCGCAGCTGTACGAAACGGCTGCTCGCATGGGCAATGACCGCGCGCAGGCACAGATCGGTATGTGCTATGAATCGGGCGTCGGCGTGGAGCCGGATCTCGATAAAGCGATGGCGTGGTATAAGCAGGCAGCAAAGCAAAAGAATGAACTTGCCCTTTGGCGGCTGCTTGATTTGGCAAACACTCTCGGAGGAACAATATGATCGGAGCAATTATCGGTGATATCGTCGGCAGCAGGTTTGAATTTGACAATTACAGGGCAAAGGACTTTGAACTTTTCACCGAGGAGTGCTTTCCGACCGACGACAGCATCATGACCGTCGCCGTCGGTAAAGCGATTTTGGACTGCGATGGCGATTACAGCGATCTGTCCGCTAAAACCGTGTCTTGCATGCAGAAATTGGGAAGGAGATATCCGCACTGCGGCTACGGCGGAAGGTTTTACCATTGGATATTCAGCAATGATCCCAAGCCTTATTACAGTTTCGGCAACGGCGCGGCAATGCGCATAAGCGCCGTCGGGTTCGCCGCGCGAAATATAGACGAAGTAAAAACTCTCTCCCGCGCGGTCACCGCGATCAGCCACGACCATCCCGAAGGGCTCAAAGGTGCGGAATCCGTTGCGATGGCGATTTTCCTTGCACGGCAGAGCAAAACCAAACAACAGATACGCGACTATATCGAGCAGAATTATTACAAAATCGGCTTTACGTTGGACGAAATCCGTGACACATACGAATTTAACGAAACCTGCCAGAACACCGTGCCGCAGGCGTTCGAGGCGTTTTTTGAGGCGAAAGACTTTGAGGACGCGATACGGAACGCCGTCAGCGTGGGCGGAGACAGCGACACCTTAGCCGCCATTACGGGAAGCATCGCGGAGGCATATTTCGGCGTGCCCTTCGATTTACGAAAAAAAGCGGAAAGTTACATTGACAACGACACTTTCCGCCCCGTCCATACATGGCTCAAACGCTTTGAAAAAATGTTTCCGTAGAGGTACAATATGCTTGAACCCAAAAAATTGGCGCTTTTGCGCATTGCGCAGATATTGCACAAATACAGCGACGCGGCGCATCCCTTAAAACAGGAGGACATCGCGGCATACCTTTCCCGCGACTACGGCATCGAGATTGAGCGCAAAGCCGTCGGGCGCAATTTATCGCTTTTGAAAGAGGCAGACTACGACATCATCTCCACCCGAAACGGGTGTTACCTCGAAAAACGGGAATTTGAGGACTCGGAACTCAAACTTCTCATCGACGGCGTGCTGTGTTCCAAACACATATCGCCGCACCATTCCAAGCAGCTTATCGAAAAACTTGCGGAGCTCTCCAACGCCTATTTCCGCAGCCATATCAAAAATATTTATTCTGTGAACGATTGGAACAAGACGCAGAACTATGACTTGTTTTTGAACATCGAACTCGTGGACGAGGCGATCGAAACGGGAAAGCAGATCACCTTTTCGTACAATAAATTCGGAGCGGACAAAAAACTGCACAAGTCTGCCACGCACTTTGCAAGCCCCTATCAGATGATATTGCACAATCAGCATTATTATCTGATGGCGCTCAACGAAAAGTGGAAAAACATGGGCTATTACCGATTGGATAAGATCACGCAAATGCAGATTACCGACCGCCCTCTCACCCCTTTGCGCACTGTGCACGGATTTGAAAACGGCATCGACTATAAAAATTTTTCTGCGGCCCTGCCGTACATGTTTACCGATACGCCCGAACAGATCGAGCTGTTGGCGGATAACAGCGTCGTCGATCAGATCGTCGATTGGTTCGGCTACGATATCCAAATTGCGCCGCAGGGTGACGGCATACGCGTTCAATTAAAATCCAGCCCCAACGCCATGACCTATTGGGCTCTGCAATTTGCCGAACATGTGGAGATTCTCTCTCCGCCCTATCTGCGCGAAAAAGTGCGCTCGATTTTACAAGACGCATGCAAAAAATACGAATAATGCTTGAAGGGCACCCGCAAGTTTGCGGGTGCCCTCTTTTATTTACTCGTAAAGCCACGATAAACATAAAACCGTTCCATCTATCACTCCACTCTCATCAAATATTTTACGCCAATTCATATTCTGTTTTCTATAATAGTTATAAGTATGAATATAATTTCCTTCTATAATATCTAAATTTTCTCTCATTACTCGTAATATATCTTCCTCAGTTGGAATATGCTTGTAATTCTTGCACAAGTTTTGTACGCACATTTTCGCAATATTCTTTGAATGAAACATCGGCGTCTTTTTCTATGGCCTTGATTTCTTCACTATATTTCATATCAATTTCTCCTATGTGCTTGCAGTATAACATTTGAAATGAGCCAATTTAGACACATAAAATTTAATACACTCTTACCAATCCAAAATTTAAGGAGAATATCCTATATTATCAGTCTCGTATCAACAACAGATGCGCAATGTCGCTATAAAACAGAATGTCTTTTGCCATCAGCGCCTGCGCCAGCCTGTCGAGCGCGGCTTTATTTTGCAACAGCAATGCGCGGCACTCGTTGTAGCAGGCCTCCATCAGCCTGTTTATCTTGTCATAACTTTTATCGAGGAGCGCAGAAGAACAGTTATATTCAAAGCGTAATGTATGGTTACAATACTCAAAGCCATACACAGCAATCTTTTCCACATGGTCTCGCAACGTATTCCATGCCTGTTCCATATCGCTGTCCGTACCCGCGGCAGGCTCTCCGAATTGCAGTTCGACCGCCGCCTTCCCTGCAAGCGAAATGAGAATTTCGTTATACTCCTCTTCAAAATCGTGCGCACGGTCACTTTTTTCGCTGAAACATACGCCGCCGTGCACCCCGTCGTTATAGATGGAAACATAGCATACGTTTTGCTTTTTTCGGAACGCGACGAGCGCATGCCCTGCCTCATAATACGCCGCAAGTTCACGGGCGTGACCGTTCTTTTCCCGTTCGGGAATCGTTTTGAACAGTACCCTCGGGATCGCTTTCTCGACATGTTCGAGACAAATTTTTTCGGCCTCTTCATCAAAGCCCGCATACATGGCGGCCTCGTTTAGGATTTCTTCCAGAACGGCGCAAGACTTTCCCTGCAATGTGCGCGCGAGCAATTCCGCATGCACGTCTTCTGCAACATTTTTGCCCGTCAGATAATGCTCGATGATCTTTACGGAATTATCGTAATCGGGTACTTCGACATGGATCTGCCGGCCGAACCGCCCCGCGCGCAGCAGCGAATCGGGTAGATTGCAAATGTCATTCGCCGTAGCGATGACAAATACATTTGCCCCGCGGATATCTTCCAGCCCCGACTGTATGGCAACGAACTCTTCCTTGTTGCAGTTTTGGTTGAGATTGTCCTCCGCAAACTTATCCATGTCGTCAAAAAAGATGATAGACGGCGCTTTTTTCTTCGCTTCGGCAAAGGTATCTTTTATCGCCGTAATAAATTCTCCGTCCGATTTGTCCTTTTTGCAGTAAAAAACCTTCCGCTTCGATTCGGCGATGAACGCCGGGGAAGAGGAAAACAAGCCATATAAAACAAAAACCATATATTGTATTTGATCTACTCAATCTTATACAATATATGGTATCTTTGGCTGAGGTAGCTGGATTCGTAAGGAACGGAATAGCGATTGTTCGCCGCAGGCGCAATCGCGTCAGCAACGAATGACGGAGTCAGAGGCCGTTGCAATACCCCGAAAATTGCCCGAAAACGGGCAAAAAACCCATAAAAATGCCTGTTTTTTGCCAATTTTTGACTTCTTCTCCCCAATCACTCCCCAATTTTGAGTCAGAACGAACTTAAGACATAAAGGAAAATGGCGGGCGGATTTGAAAGAATCCGCCCGCCCCTTCCATTGAAACTTTCAGCCGCCGACACTTGTCGACGGCGTAATATTGCTTTCTTAATGCATTATTGCTATATGAATAACAAATTTTGCGGAAAGGTTAGAGATTTCGGAGTTACTAATCAAACATCACATTAAATTTCTATTTACCAAAAAGTTATCAATGTGGTGTTTTGGTAAATAAATTTTCGTACTCCTGTTGACTTTTCACGCAAATTGGGCTATAATCTATTTACCGAAAAGTTATCAACTGCAATTTTTAGTAATTAGGAGGACGATATGCAGGAGATCAAGCGTGAACGATATATAGAACAGCTTGTTGCAAGGCGCGAGAACGGCTCGATCAAGGTCATCACCGGCATACGGCGATGCGGCAAAAGCTATATCTTATTCAATCTTTACAGAGATCATCTCCTCTCCACGGGCGTAAAAGACAGCCAGATCATACCCATTGCCCTCGACGACGAAAGGAACAGAAAATACCGCGACGTTGACGTACTCTACGATTATCTTACTGCGGCAACCTCCGGCGATGAAAAAATGTACTACATCTTTTTGGATGAGGTTCAATTTGCAATTACCGCCGAAGAGATGAAGAGCGGTGACATAAGGCTGTACGGTGTGCTGAACGGACTTTTGCGGCAGCAGAACGTTGACATATATGTAACGGGCAGCAACTCCAAATTTTTATCTTCGGACGTGCTGACCGAATTCAGGGGGCGAGGAGATGAAGTGAGGATCTATCCCCTCTCCTTTGCCGAATTTATGTCGGCCTACGACGGTGACAAATATGAAGGTTTCGACGAATACTCTATGTACGGCGGACTGCCGCTCATTTTAAGCAGAAACAGCGATGAGCAAAAGGGCAAATACCTGAGCGACTTGTTTGAGGAAACATATAAAAAGGATGTGATTGACCGCTATAAACTACGCGGCGACACCATTCTCGATATCCTTGTGGATATTCTTGCTTCGGCGGTAGGTTCGCTGACAAACCCTACAAAACTTGCCGACACCTTCAACTCTCACGGCATTAAAACGAACAAGAACACCATTGCCGCCTATATCGATTATCTGAAAGACGCCTTTATCATTTCCATGGCAAAGAGATATGATATTAAAGGCAAAAAATATATAGGCTCGCCCTACAAATTCTACTTTACCGATGTGGGACTGCGCAATGCAAGGCTCAATTTCCGTCAGCAGGAGCAGACGCACATACTTGAAAACATTATTTACAACGAACTTTTGGTGCGCGGCTTCAACGTTGACGTGGGCATTGTTGAATACCGCAAGCGCGATGAAAACGGAAAAATTGTTGAAACGAGAGCCGAAGTTGACTTTGTATGCAACAAAGGCAGCAGGAGATATTATATTCAGTCCGCCTTTGCCATTCCCGATAAGGAAAAGATGGAACAGGAGCAGGCGTCGTTTGATCGCATAGACGATTCATTCAAGAAGATTATCGTATTACAGCAACACACGAAGCCTTGGAGAAACGAGAAAGGCTATCTGATGATCAATGTAATAGATTTTCTTCTTAATCCGGGTAGTTTGGAACTGTAAATTTCGCAGAACCACCCCACTATCAATCAGGGATGCATATCCCAAGATGATAATTACCCGTATAAAACTTCCTCTAAGTCAACACCTGCAAATTTTTCGTAATATCCGTAAAAAATGCCGCGCTCCACAAGTTCAGCTTACTTTCCCTCCATGAACTTTGCGAGCAATTTCAGATTGGTGGCACGGTAGAGCGGCGCGAGCTGCGAGATGTCGTCCTTATGCAGCGCAAAGAAGGCGGCTTCGTCGATGCGCAGATCGTCGAACAGCAGCTCTTTGAGCGCCCTCACCGAATACACGGGCGAAAACGAATACAGCTTGTCACACAGCGCTTTTTCAGGCGAGGCGATCTGATAAGAATATCCCCCCTCCACTCTGATCTCCACGCCGAGCGGGTACACGGCAGCGGGAACGTCGCGGTACAAAAAAGTGCCGAAGGCGTTCTCGTAGCGCTTGGTCTTGCCCTTGCGGAACGTCGCCGAAGTATAGGTGTTGTAAACCGCCTCGGGAATGAGCGCGTGGACGGACAGTGCATAGTCGAATGATAGGTAGGACGGCCCGTAGATGGCTCCCGCGAGGTACTTTCCGTCGGCATGAGCGTCGGTCTCATACAAGCCCCTTGCGACCTGCACGAGCCTGCCGCCTTGCACTTCTCTCCGGATCTTGCCTTTGATGTCAGTATATCCTGCAAATTGTTGCGCCAAAGCATCGAATGAAACTAACATGATTTCCTCCGCATGGTTTTATTATAGCAAACTTTTCGGAGGAAATCAATAAGTTTTTCAGGTTTTTTGTCGAGTTGAGAAAAGTATTTATACAGCTTCAAACAGCTCTCCTGCGCCGTCTTTCCTGTAATATCAAATTGAACAAACGGCAACTTGCTTTTGCGCTGCGCGCGTGGTATAATAAAAAAAACGAGGAGGAAACACCATGAACCGTGTCTATGAATTTTTGAAAGCCGCCGAAACGTACTATCTTGCCACCATCGAAGGAGACCAGCCGCGCGTACGGCCGTTCGGCACCATACATATGTTTGAAGGCAAACTGTATATCCAGACGGGTAAAGGCAAGAGCGTTGCAAAGCAGATCGCCGCGAACCCCAAAGTAGAACTCTGCGCAATGAAGGGCGACGAATGGATCCGCGTTGCAGGAACGCTCGTCTTCGATGACCGCACTAAAGCGCAGGAGAGTATGCTGAATGACTATCCGTCTCTTCGCGCCATGTACACGACGGGGCCGAACGGCAATACCGCCGTCTATTATTTCAAAGACACCACGGCGACCATTTCTTCCTTCTCCCACGAACCTGTGGTCATTCAGTTTTAAGAATCGCTATAAAACAGTAAAAGAGGGCGTTCATCATGAACACCCTCTTTTTTTTCAACTTACCCAACCCCGTAATAGCGCTCAAAAAATCTTGTCAGTTTTTCGATTACGATAGCTTTCTTTTTCTCGCGGCCGCCTCCAAAACGGGAAATCGGCGGAAGTATTTTATCAATATCCGTTCCCGTCGTCTTTATGTACCCGTCGCGGAATGAATATTCAATAAACTTTTTTGTTTCTTCCGGTTTCAACCTTTCTTCAGCGATTATCTGATCAAGTTCTTTTTCTTTTTGTTCGGCAACGAAAGCGTGCCATTCATTCAGCACGTCCTCCACCTCGTTGATGCCAGCAATAAAGTTCTCAATCAACGCCTTTTTGCTGCGCAGTTCCAAGCTCGAATCAACCGCCTTATGAATGGAAATCAAAACTTCTTTATCCTCTCCATGCGAATCGTGATACTTTTTCACGAGCAGCAGGATATAGTCGATATTGATTTCTATCTGCTTGATGAGTTCGATTTCAAAAACGATGTCGTCGTTGATATTTTCTTTTTCGCCACTCTCGCGGATACGCTTCCACTCTTCATACAAATCGTTGTAGCGGCTCTGATAGTCCTGCATATCCCGCTCAGACAAAATTTCATTGCCCGAAAATTCATCGAACGAGGTCAGCAGGTTGCGCATACGGAGAATCGCCCCGAACAGCCCGATAAATGCCTTTTGATTGCTTTCGCCGATAATAGACGGTTCAAACAGCGGAAAACGTTCGCACAATTCTTCGACCATCTGCACATAACCTGGATGAAAAGCGCCGTCTTTATCTTTATAACCGTAGTAATAGTCCTTATATCCGCGCAAAAGCACGATGCCGCCAGCATCCTCATCCCCGAAAAGCGCAATCGCCGCGTCGGTGCGCTTTTGCAGATTGCGGAAGCACACGATATTGCCATGCGTTTTGATAGAATTCAGAATGCGGTTCGTGCGTGAAAATGCCTGAATCAGCCCGTGCTGTTTCAAGTTTTTATCCACCCACAGAGTATTGAGCGTAGTCGCATCAAACCCCGTCAAAAACATATTGACGACGATGAGTATATCAATCGCGCGGTTTTTCATGCGGAGCGACACGTCTTTATAATAGTTTTGGAACTTCTCACTCGACGTGTCGTAGTTCGTTTTGAACGTCTCGTTATAATCGCGAATCGCATTTTCCAAAAAGTCGCGGGAGGATGCGTCCAACCCATTCGTATCTTCGGAATTTTCCTCGTCGAGTATACCGTCGCTCTCTTCCTCGTTCGCGCCATAGCTGTAAATTAAAGCGATATTCAGCTTTTTCTGCGGCTGCTCCGCCATCTGTTTTTTGAATTCGTTGTAATACAGCTTTGCCGCAGGAATAGACGACACGCAAAAAATAGAGTTGAAGCCGCTCAAATGCTGTTTTTGCTTGATTTCATCGACCTCGCCCTTTGCCCCGGCGACCTCCGCAATATTCATGAGCTTGTTATACGAAAACCACTTTTCGTTGTGGTAGGTCTTGCGGTTGAAATTATCGAGTATGTATTTCGTAATATCCGCGATGCGCTTGGGAGCCATGTACGCACGTTCGCGGTCTATGTCGGAAACCTTCTTATCGTCAATATCCGGCTCCTTGTCCATCGTCTTGATATACTCCACGCGAAACGGCAGCACGTTGTGGTCGTTGATCGCGTCCACAATGGTATATGTATGCAACTTGTCTCCGAACGCCTGTTCCGTTGTGCGGAGTTTCGGCTTTGTTCCACCCTGTGCGTTGGCGGCAAAAATCGGCGTTCCTGTAAACCCGAACAGGTGGAATTTTTTGAAGCTGCCCGCCTTGTTCGTCGCAGGGTTGCCGACGATCGCCTCGTGCATATCGCCGAATTGACTGCGGTGGCACTCGTCAAAGATGATGACGACGTGCTTATCATAGACGGGATGTTCTTTATTCTGCGAAATAAACTTGTCCAGCTTTTGAATGGTTGTAATGATAATTTTCGCGTTCGGGCTTTCAAGCTGCTTTTTGAGTATCTTCGTAGAGGTGTTGCTGTTCGCCGCGCCCTTTTCAAAGCGATCGTATTCCTTCATCGTCTGATAGTCCAAATCTTTTCGATCCACGACGAAAAGCACCTTGTCAATATAATCGAGCCGCGTGGCAAGTTGTGCGGTTTTGAAGGAGGTCAGCGTTTTGCCACTACCCGTCGTATGCCAGATGTATCCGCCTCCCGCGATCGTGCCGTACTTTTTATAATTGTTTGAAATTTCGATGCGGTTCAATATGCGCTCTGTCGCTGCGATCTGATACGGCCGCATGACAAGCAACATCTTTTCCGAGGTAAAAACGCAATACTTTGTAAGGATATTCAAAAGCGTGTGTTTGGAAAAGAATGTCTTTGTAAAATCAACAAGATCGGGAATAATTCGGTTGTTCCCGTCCGCCCAAAAGGAGGTAAATTCAAAGCTGTTGCTCGTTTTCCCCTTTTTACGGCCCTGCGCCTTTTCTTTGTCATGAATGTGATTGAAACGGGTACTGTTGGAATAGTACTTCGTATTCGTACCGTTGGATATGACAAAAATCTGCACATACTCGAACAATCCGCCGGAAGCCCAAAAACTGTCGCGCTGGTAGCGTTCGATCTGATTGAACGCTTCCCGCAGTTTTACCCCGCGGCGTTTGAGTTCGATATGTACGAGCGGCAGACCGTTGACTAAAATCGTAACGTCGTACCGCGTATTGTGTGCGCCGCCCGTTTCGGCATATTGATGCATGACCTGCAACTGATTGTTGTGAATATTCTTTTTATCGATTAAACGGATATTTTTGGTAGAACCGTTGTCGCAATGCAGGTTGCAGACGTGGTCGTTTTGTATGCGCTGCGTTTTTTCGGCGATACCCTCGTTTTTGCCGATGATATAGCTGTGCAGCATTTGCTGCCATTCGGTATCCGAAAAGACATAATCGTTCAGCTCTTCCAATTTTTTGCGAAGGTTTGCAAGCAGTTCATCCTCCGAGCGCACGGAAAGAAATTCATACCCCTGCCCTTGCAGAAGATGAATAAACTCTTCTTCCAGCTCCTTCTCGCTTTGGTATGCCACCGAACGGACAGCCTGCGAATGATACTCCGCAACGACGGTGCTTTCTTCTGATTCTGACACGATGTTGAAATAGGTCATGTTTATAACCTCATTAATTTACTATGGCGATAATCGCAACCACAACGGAAATGATTGAGGTAACCGTTGCAAATAGCCCAAACAAATAGTTATAATCTTTAATTCGATCAAGTTCATAACTTGCCATTCTGAAAATGCGCGAAAGCAGAAATATAGGAAATGCCCATACAATGATAACCACATCAATATACCAAGCCACGATGGGAGCGCCGGGGATTATAAACTGTAATGGAACAGCAGCGATCATAAAAATTGAAAGCAAAAGCAATATCCATTCAACAAATTTATAAATAAGTTTCAAAACTAATTTTGTCAACTCTGCATTGGCTTGCATATTTTTTGCATATTTTTTGGGGCGAAACAACAATTTTATAGCCGCAAAAAACTTATGTTTGCCTTCTTCTATGCCTAAAAGCGCATGAAACTCTGCTTTCTCTTTTTTCAAGTTTGTTTGCGCTTCTTGCTCTTTTCGCTTATCATATTCTAATAATGCCTTCGTAATTGCGTTTGAAAGCATTTCTTCGTTTATGTTGTTCGCAGAAGTACTTTCGGTCTTTTGTATCTCAGTATGCCTTATGGCTTGTCTTTTTCGTTTAGCCACAAATTGTTTTCTCCTTAAATGTCAAAAGTTTATCCCGATAGTATTCATATTGCTTTTGGCGCGCCTTGATTTCTGCGGGCAAGCCTTCGGAAATATCGTTGCATAGTTTATCAAAACGGTCAAGGATAGCGACAATGCGTTTTTGCTCTTCGAGAGGGGGCATAGGAAATTCAAACTCATTAAATTTACGCATATCGACTGATGCAAAATTGCCTTGATTTAGGTTCTCCTTGCAATATTCATCAAGCACAAAGCAATAGTAAAATAAAAACATAGTATTATACTTATCTTTATACTCATCTTTTAACATTAGATAAGTAAATCTTTGATTTGCCAAAGATTCACACTTTATCAATGCGTGTTCGCCAATGGTAGCAGAAGTAGAAATTATAATTGAATTTTTCGGGAACGGCTTACCTTTTACTGCTGATATTGAAACGCCTTGTATTGCTTTATCCAAAATTCTGCCATTTTCCCGTATATCATCCATACGAAACCAAGATATTTCGCTTGTGTTCCAAAATTGTTTATTATTTTTAGACGGCGTATATCCATTTCGCGTATTAAAAATTTCGGCTAATTTATATTTCGGTACATCATTATCAAAATTCAATATGTTATTCCTATAAAACTCATATTGCTTTTTACGAGCAGTAAGCTCTGCTGTAAGCTCTGCTGTAAGCTCTGTAAACTTATCCAAAATCCGCACGATTTCTTCCTGCACCTCAATCGGCGGCACAGGGATTTTAATATTATCCACAGTATCTTTATCAATGGTCGGAACACCGCCTGTTCTTATTCTTGATACAAAATAATCTTGAAATCCTACAAGAAAATAATAGATAAATTTATTTATCAAAATTTTGCAATGCTCTATACAAAAACACCCATCGGAACACCAGAACGGAGTTGCGCTATATCCTACTCCGCCAATACCTCCCGTATTTACTACAATAACGGTATCACTTTCTCTATTGGCTTTATTATAATATCCGAGAGGCGAAAGACTGCCGTGATATACAGGATATAACCCATCTTCGAGTAGTTGACTTTTAGTAAGACGTTTACCTCTCAAAATATTGGTTACTTCGCTTATTTTTTTATACTCCACCCCATTCGGGCAAAGTTTTTGTATCAATTCTTCCAGTTTACTCAATTTTTACTCCTCTGCACAAATCGATTGCGATTTTTTCCATCTGTTCTAACCGATTATATAAGTGCTTTATATACGCAAAGCCCTGCTTCATATCAAATATAACAAGCGACTGATTGATCGTTGTCAAATATACAAAATCAAACTTTCTTGCTTGGATATTTATCTGTGCAATGCGTGATAACAGCTGCGACAGCGTTTTCCAAATCCCTGTTGAATCAGCAATATCTAATGCAGAATTGACAAATAATTCATAGCTTTTTAACTCTGCATAGTTTGCGTTTGGGTTATTCAATTTCTCCACTTTGCACGCAACAGCATCAATAAATGTTTGTAAAGGCGAATTTTCTATATTTTCTGTATAAGTACCCTGGTTCCAAATAAGCCCGCGCTCAGTTATCTGAACCGCTTTTAACTGTTTTATCCGTTCCAAATCACAATTAGATGCCAATTCGCCACACGCTTGTACTCTACGACAACGTACAAATCCTTCTCGTACATCTCCCGGCGTACAATTTGTCACTTCTATCCCAATTTCGTTGCCATAGTGCAAGTCTGGTTTGTCAGCTATTCGCAAATCAGTAAAGCGTTTTGGAAAACAATATTCTAAAACAGCTTTTGCAAAATATTCATCAAACCGTTTTTGCGTCATTTGAATAATTCCTTTATTTCAATATCGTTTGTAGCAATTTAGTCAATTTTATTTTTAAGTCGTTTTCATTTTCGTATAGTAATATTTTATCGCCACTAACATCAAAATGAACTTTTTCTTTATCAAAAAAGTCTTGCTTGCAAGTAAGTATCAATTTTATCGGATGATTACATAATTGCAATCCTCTTGCTATTCCGGCCTCATAATATACGCCGCCACGGTTGCCGGTAAGGTCAGCGATTAACGCAATGGAGTCGCTTATTTCGGAAGTTATTTCGTTTATGATTAGTCCAGTATAGTCTTTTTCATCAATTCGCATAGCAGAATAATTCAATGATTGAATTACCGTCTTATACCCGTTTTCATAGATGCTTGACATATCGGCAGAAAACATCATAGCAACAAAAATCTGATTACGCTTTGTTATGGCTGGTAATTCAATATGGTCATATTTTCGTTTATATAATTGACGAAGCCATGCAACTAAATTGGCACAATATTGAAAACTATCTCCATGGAACTTTATATTTTCTATTAACTTTGACGCTTCTTTTGTTGAAGTTTTAGTTTCATGTAAAAATGCTTCAACATTATATACCCATTCATTTACAGTTGGTCTTTTCGCATTATCTATCAAATCTTTCAATTTCTCTTTGTCTGTCATTCGTTTATCTCCGCGATAATCTTATCAATTTCGTCGCGCAGGACTTGCTCACGGGCGACGATGTCAGCAATTTGCTTATTCAGTACGGCTATATCGATTTTTTCGCTCTTATCCTCTTTTTCTACATATGTGCTGACAGAAAGATTATAGTCGTTTTCGCCGATTTCGCTGTTCGGAACGAGGCGGCAAATATACTGCACGTCTTTCCGCTCGGTAAACCAGCTTAAAATATGTTCGATATTTTCTTGCCGCAGTTTATTGTTGTTGGTCACCTTTTCGCATTCGTTCGATGCGTCGATAAACAAAAGTGCGTTGTCCTTTTTCGATTTTTTCAGCACCATAATGCAGGTCGCAATACTTGTACCAAAAAACAAATTGCTCGGAAGCTGTATAATGCAGTCAATAAAGTTATTATCGACAAGATATTGGCGAATCTTCTTTTCCGCTCCGCCGCGATAAAAGATACCGGGGAAGCATACGATTGCCGCGACGCCGTTCGTTGCAAGCCATGCGAGCGAGTGCATAATAAACGCCATATCGGCATAACTTTTCGGTGCAAGGATACCGGCAGGAGAAAAACGCGGGTCATTGATGAGCAGTGGATTGCCGTCCCCCGCCCACTTTGTGGAATACGGAGGATTGGAAACAATCGCTTCAAAAGGCTCATCGTCCCAATGCTGCGGAGCGGTGAGCGTATCCTCGTTGGCAATGTCGAATTTATCAAAATCAATGTCGTGCAAAAACATATTGATGCGGCAGAGGTTGTACGTCGTCAGATTGATTTCCTGCCCGAAAAATCCCTGCCGCACATTTTCTTTACCGAGAATTTTGGCGAATTTCAACAGGAGCGAACCGCTGCCGCACGCGGGGTCGTACACTTTATTGACTTCCGTTTTACCGACAAGCGTCAAACGTGTCAATAATTCGGAAACTTCCTGCGGGGTAAAGTATTCTCCTCCGCTCTTGCCCGCATTCGAGGCATACATACCCATTAAAAACTCATAGGCATCGCCGAAAGCGTCGATCGTGTTGTCTTTATAATCGCCGAGTTTCATCTCGCCGATGCCGTCTAAAAGTTTTACGAGTTTATCGTTGCGCTTTGCTACGGTCGCGCCCAATTTGTTGCTGTTTACATCGATGTCGTCAAACAAGCCTTTGAAGTCGTCTTCGCTTTCCGTTCCCTGCGCAGACGCTTCGACAGACTGAAAAACTTTTTCGAGCGTTTCGTTCAGGTTTTCGTCTTTCGGGGCGCGCTTGCGCACATTGGCAAAAAGCTGGCTGGGCAATATAAAAAATCCCTTCGTTTTTACCATATCCGCACCCGCCTGCTCTGCCTCTTCATCGGAAAGTTCGGCGTAATCAAAATCAGCGTTGCCAGCCTCATGTTCGTCGTGATTGATGTAATTGGTAATATTTTCAGATATGTAGCGGTAGAACATAATACCGAGAACGTATTGCTTAAAATCCCACCCGTCTACACTGCCGCGCAAATCATTGGCGATATTCCAAATCGCTTTATGCAGTTCTTCGCGTTCTTGTTCTTTTTTATTGTCTGCCATCGTCTTATCCTCCAATTTCATCAAGCCTTTACCAATCTTTTGATTATAAATTTAGCGACCGTAACCACAAATACAGGAACGCCGAGCCATAAAGCAATTACACCCGTCGGCGACAGATAAGCAGCTATTTGCCGTAACTGCATTATTTCGGGAAGCATATCCCATATAAGCGTACAGATACCGGTAAAAAATCCCCAAAACGCTTGCCAAAGCGTTGTTATGATATCTAAAAACATATAGCTCCTTTCAAAGTATTTTCAAAACATCCTCTGCATTAGTATCCGGCTTAACTTTGGGCATAACTTTCATAATTTTGCCTTGCTCATCAATGATGAAAGTTGTACGGACGACACCCATGCTTATCTTTCCGTACAGTTTTTTCTCCTGCCATACGCCGTATGCCTGAATTGCCTGTAATTCGGGATCGGACAGCAGAATGAAGGGCAAATTATACTTTTCCGCAAATTTTTCGTGCGAAGAAACGCTGTCCTTACTGATGCCGATGACGACGGCGTTTTTCTTTTCAAATTCGCTGTAAGCGGCCGCAAAAGCACATGCCTGCCGCGTGCATCCGGGCGTATTGTCCTTCGGATAAAAGTATAAAATCACCTTTTTACCGAGAAAATCGGACAGCGAAACCATCTTTCCGTCTTTATCCGCGAGCGTAAACGCCGGCGCCTGCATTCCTTCCTGTAACATAAATTATCTCCTATACAATTCCCTTGCGTTGTGCTTTTTTATTTATTATACCAAACTTTGACCGTAAAAGCAATATTTCGCAGAAAGTATCAGACTTTTATCAGCCTTCCTACAATCTGCACCTCCACACACAAATTGTTATTCATTCGATTTTGAATGATGGCACGATAAAATTTATATGCAGCAGGGGCGCGCCACACTGGCGCGCCCCTGTTATCTTTATTAAAAGAAAAGTGATAATATTTTTTAAGACGATCACCCAAAGAGCTTTTTTTGTATGATTGCTAAACTCCTATTTTCTTTCTTTTCTACAAAGCTCGCCAATATTTCTTTCATGGTTTCAGGACTCCAGTAAATCTTTAATCTTTTTTTCGCGCGAGTTATAGCAGTATAAAAAATATCATGCGTTATTCTTTCAGCATTACTATCTGGGATAATAATTTTAACAGAATCATATTCTAAACCTTGTGCCTTATGAATAGAAACAGCATATGCTAAATGAAAAGGAACTATTGACTTCATTCTTGATTCGGCACGTTCTTCATCTGTACCACCGCCGTCATCTTCGTAAATTGTAAACTTCACGCGAGTTGAATTATCAAACGTTGCTATATATTCAACCTCGTTTATGCAGTCGTTTTCAGTAAGTAATCTGTCAATATCCACGGTAAAAGTAATGCAACTATCCTTTTTATCAATTTGAACAATTCTTCCCTTCAAATTATTATAAAAAACAGTAGGAAAACGTTTTGATTCAGTAAATAATATGGGATCGCCCTCTTTATATGTCCATTCTTGCCAACTATAGGCCATACTTTGATTATTATTTGCTTGAAAAAGAGCATTTATATTATTTAAACCAAACTTGCCATCATAATTTAAACACAGGATCACTTCATCATCGTCATAATCAGAGAGTTTCTGTAAAATACATTTACCGATTTCCGCAGAGAACGGACCATCCATTGCAAGTTTTTCTTTAACAAAGAGCCCCTTTTCTCGAACTTCATTCCAAAGCTCGATTAAAGATGTTTGTTCCGTTCTCCACGTGTTTAATAACTCAATTTTTGCATCGCTTGAAACAAGTTCCTTAGCGTACGAAAACCAGTTGCCAAAATCAATCGCGTCTAATTGATAAATATCACCAGCCAACACTATCATCGTATCTGTAGTAACCCTGTCAAAAAATCTCGCCATTGTACGGTTGTCGATTGTACTACACTCATCAACAAAAATTACATCATATTCTTGCAATTTAACTTTTTTAGTAAAGCTATCCATGCTAACAAAACTAACATTTGTTCCCGGATTTTCAATAGCTCTTTGCAAATGTTGCAATGCAGTATGTGTCTTTGTCAAAAAAAGTTTCCGGCGTCCCCCCATTAAATTGGAGATATAATTGATTAGTGTTGTTTTCCCTGTTCCTGCCGCTCCATAAATCAACATAACTTTCGATGAAACAAATAATTTTGCCAATGCTTGTTTTTTTAGATCATCCTCTAGTAATGCTTCGTGCGTTTTTATATAGCTTTTGTTTATTGACTCTTGGCCTTTGTTCCCCGATCGTGAAAATTCAAAAAGACGCTTTAATATGTAGATTGTGTCTTGCTCAAATGATTCAATATACACTTCTCCGCTCTCATATTTTAGGGAAAAGCCATTTTTCCTTTCCCACTCATCAAGTTGTTTGTTGAATTCTTGAACACAGCGTGCCGTGTTATCGCCTTCTATAAGCTGTTCATCAAAATAAATTTCGCCTGTTTCTCCAATTAATTTTTTAACTGTTAGGTAAGGGCGCATTTTATCAATTTGCTCATAACCAACTGCGCGGACAACATCTTTAGCTATTGTATATTTACTTGTTTTACTTTTGGCAAAATTTGAAATAAGTGGATTATTTTCAAAAGGAAAGCATTTTGCACTTAAATATAAACTATCATTTTGCAAAAGCTTATCATAAGCGCCTGGCAATGCAGCCTCGATCGCCTCTTCCCTCATCCTAATAAGTAAATATCTTATTGTATTTTTCCCTAATATCTGAGATCTAGAATTAAAGTCACATTGTAGATGCAATAAAACTCTTTTATACTGGGCTGTATTGGTTTTAATGTAGATCTTTTCAATTTCCCGTCTAAAATCAAGTTCTTTGCAATCAATAAGATCTAATAAATTTATACCCGTTTTTGTGAGATATTCCATTAAAGCATCATATTCACCATATTTTGTTGTCAGTTTTGATGGCAACTTTAAAATTTTAGCCATCTTATTTAAACAAGCCGGCTCAATTGACACTTTCCAATTATTTATAAACTTAATTTTTGTTTCGACATCCCAAATTACAATATCTAACTCTTCATAACCGATTTGAATAGAGTAATTTGCAGGAATATATTCTTTTGTATATGCGGTAATACGATTAAATTTTGTTGCGTATATTCCTGCCAATTGTAACGTTAATTCATAATATCTATTTCCATCTACATAGAAAGGCGTCTGTTTTTCAATATAGTATCTTGACCTTTTTAAAGATGCTCCCTTAAAAGATTTGCTTTCAATTGCTTTTGACACACTCTCATAATATGATTTATCAGTTATGTTTTCTTTTAGAGGGAATTTTTCTAAATTTTTTATGATAAATATACCATCTTTTTTTAAATCATCGCGGATCTGCCACATAAAATCATAATAATTTAACATTAACCGCTCTGATTGTCCTTCATCAGGTACTCTATGCCCAATATATTTAAGCATCCTTAAAAAATTACTTAAATATCTTGTTCTTCTGTTAAATAATGCTTGTTCCCATGCCAATTGTAAATTTACGGATATTCCTCTTATTTTTAATGCACTCATGAGAAGTGCTGCTTGGCAAAGATCTTCTAATCTAGATAATATACGTTTTGAAACATTATCTCTTGTTTCATTGTATATCTCAAATCGGTCTAAACTTTCTGTTATATCATTGTCGCATCGGGTAATTATTTTTTTAATATCTTCTAAAGAATATTCTATATTTTCTAATTTTTTTACAAAAGAGTGGTGACGGCTGATTTTCCCAAGTTCATTGCAAAACAGCTCTAAGCTTTCATTTGTATTCCTTAGTTCTTCTTTTTCCGTAAAAGAAATCGTATAGCTATCTTGTACGTAGTCAATAGAATTAAGAAATTCAACAGACATATATTTCCAAAAGATTCTTTCTTTCCCACGTTCTACAGGATTTAAAACAACAAAAAGGATCCCAGGATCCAAAGTCACTTCCTGAAATATGTATGCAGGGAAAGCTAAACTTTTTAAAGAATACTTAATGACTCCATTTTTCTCTGAATAATTTTTTGTGCCTTTGACCTGAACAACAAATTTCTGTTCAGGTCTTCTAGAGTAATTAGGATCTGAAACATATTCTATAGCACCGTCTATATTCGGCCATGTATCATTACAATTTATATTTTCTGCTATTTTACCATCTGCACGCAAAAAACTCTTTAACAAAGCAACGGCAGCTCTATCTTCTTCTGATCGTTTACTATGTGTTCGAATATGTTTATCAAGCAAATTTTTAGATATCTTTACCATACCACCTCTCCTTTTTATGTGGCAAACTATATTATTTTCCCCAGAGTTATATATAAAAGTAACACGACAAATTCGAGGAAATTACAAAGCATTATAGAAAGCCTCGCGTATTACTTGATAAAGCAACTCTGTATTCTAATTGAAACAAACCAACTCTTTATCCCCCAACAAGCTCGTTTGTCTTTTTTTGTAAACGAACGGGAATCGGACGTTCCAACTTCCAAAGAATACTCATCGGGCGAGAACCTTCGTGTTGCACGTAATTTGCTTTACCCAGAAAAGTATATACTCCAGCGCCACCGCTGACGCGGTCTGTTTTATTCTCTCGCACAAATAATAAAAACAGGGTGCCCTTTTCGCGGTGATGAATGTATCTCTGTCCGGTGGGCGAATTTTCTGAAGTCGTGCTCTGGCTCTGCCAATGGAAAAATTCCTCCCCGACAGAATAGTCCTGATACATTGTCGATGGAGAATAATCCTTATCTGATTTATTGAGAGTGACAAATGCAATGTCAATTTTCTGATCTGGCAAATACTTGACGCCCTCTCGAACTGTAGAGGGTTTCAAAAAATCCAAAGCGACCAAAATCTGATCGCGCGTATAATCGCAATGCAGATCGAGAGGACAGTCAAAGCCAACCTCAACACGCTCGTCTATAAAATCGATGCGTCCAAAATTGTACTGCAACAATTCCAATAGTTCTGCGCAGAGCGTAGAATTTTTGCGAACCTCCATTATACCATCTAAAAGACTTGTAAAACCGCACTCTTCATATGAATTTTGCCAGATCGTGAACTGAAACATCTGCAACATGCGCACCTCGCCTGCAGTCATGCGTTCGCGCGGTACTTGCAGCATTTCCATCCAAAAAGCGAGAAGTCTGCGCGAATTGACTGTCGCAAACCGTGGAAACGCTTTGCGCATGGTCTCTTCCAGCGGCTCTATAAAATTCTCCCGGACGCCCGCCTGAACGCACAAACGCGAGAAACTATCGCACGCATACAGCGCGCGGACATCCATGTGTAGGTGGTCCAAGAAATTAGAAAGCGTAAGCGCCTTCCCCGTATCTTCCATGAAATTGGCAATGCGCAAAACAAGCCCGGCTCGCGCCCCGAAGGATGCGCGGATATTTTCATAGATGTATTGCTTTGCCTTCTTTTCAAGAAGAATATAGCAGCCTTTGGGCACAGAAACAAACCCATCCTTCATCTCCCGCAATACGCCGCGAGAAGGATCAGATAGCAGAGAGGCGAACTTGTCCTCAAAATTATATCGCTTGTTTGCTTGCCCGATAAAATCCAACACGGTGAGGCATTCTTTCCCTTCTGCAAGTCGCAAACCGCGCCCCATCTGTTGCAGAAAAACCGTCAGCGATTCTGTCGGCCGGAGAAACAGCACTGTATTTACTTCGGGAATATCCACGCCTTCATTGTAAAGATCTACCACAAAGATAAAGCGGACCTCCCCTTTCACAAGCCTCTGCTTCGCCGTGTTTCTCTCCTCTTCCGGAGAACTGCCATCCAATGAAATAGACGGAATCCCGTGCTCATTGAAGTATCTTGCCATAAATTTAGCATGCTCTACTGAGACGCAAAAGCCAAGGCCTTTTACCTCGTCGATATCCGTAACATAGCGCAATATTGCCTGAACAATCATGTCGGCACGACGCTCAGCAACGATACCGCTGAATGTATAGACTCGCTCCAAATCCCCTTTATCGTAACCGCCACGGCTCCACTTCAAATCGTTCAGATCGACAACGTCCGTTACACCGAAGTATTGGAAAGGCGACAAAAGTTTGCGATCGATCGCCTCAGGCAAGCGAATTTCTGCCGCAATACGATTCCCAAAATATTCTAAAATGTTTTTCCCGTCCATGCGCTCGGGTGTCGCAGTCAAACCTAACAAAATTTTGGGCTTATAGTACGTCAATAACTTTTGATACGTAGGCGCGGCAGCGTGGTGGAATTCATCGACGATAATATAGTCATAAAAATCCGGACTTGTCTTTTCTGTAAAATCCTGTGAATTAAATGTCTGAATGGAAATAAACAGATGCTCGATACTTTCAGGCTTGTAAGCCCCTACAAACATCTCTCCGAAGTTTGCATCTTTCAGCACACCACGAAATGTGTATAAACTTTGTTTCAAAATTTCTTCGCGGTGCGCAACAAATAACAATCGGCAGGGGCTTTGCGGGTTTTCTCTACAAAACCGCTTATAATCGAAAGCGGAGATAACCGTCTTGCCCGTCCCTGTAGCCGCAACGACTAGGTTGCGAAAGTTTCCGCGCACCTTGCGCTCCGCCTCCAACTTGTCCAATATCTCTTGCTGATAGGAATAAGGCAAAATATCAAATGTATATGCCGGTTTGCCCCCTTCAAGATGTTTTTCTGCTTTTAGGGCATACGCCAAGCGCTCTTTTTGTGCGGTATCATAAGGCTCAAAATCCCGCAAATTCCAATAGCTCTCAAAAGTTGCGGCAATTTTTTGCAAAGTCTCAGGCTGATCTTTTTGTGTAATCTTCAAATTCCATTCCAAACCCGAAGTCATCGCCGCATTGGAAAGATTCGATGAACCGATGTATGCCGATGTGAAACCCGTATTGCGGTAAAAGACATACGTTTTTGCATGTAAGCGGGTGCGCTTGGTATCGTAACTGACCTTGATGGACGTATTCGGCAATTTCGCAAGCTCTTCGATCGCCTTCAGATCTGTTGCGCCCATATAAGAGGTTGTGATAATGCGAAGCATGCCGCCGCGCCGCACAAACACTTTCAAGTCTTCAAGGATCTGCCTCAGTCCGCTCCACTTAATGAAGGAGACCAGCATATCTATACGGTCACACGAAGCTATCTCCTTTTTAAGTTCGCTCCCGAGTTGTGGCTCGCGTACCGCGCCCGTAAACAACGAACTGTGCGCAAGGGATGTGACAGGGCGTACTATCTGCGCTTTTTCATTGACCGCCAAAATACTGTCCTTTTTATCGAACAGAGCTAATAGCTGTTCGGCTTGCTGCTCAACTAACAACTCATCAAACGAGCCTTCGCGCGTCTCTGTCTTAACCGCATCCACGAGCTTATTGGCCAGTGCAATCTGATCGGCAAGACTTCCGCCATTGTCTCGAACATTATCCAACCCCTTTTCAATAATTTCCGCAAGATATTGCGAAAGAACTTTAGACGCTTCGCCCGTATCGATCGGCGCAACATCAACGTACATATTTTTCTCTTCCGCTTTTTTAATCTCGTTATCAATTACCCGATTGATCAATTGTTCGTAAAGACCTTGTTTTAACATAAATAATCCTTTACAATTTCAAGTATTATAGAAGGCTCTGTATTATAACGTTAATAATTCGGCAAGCTCTGGAATTTGATTTATCAATTTAGGATTTTTCTCATAAAGCGACCGCGCGAAAACACCTGCCAATTCGTCATTTAAATCAAAAAAGTATCCCTGTCTTCCTTCCCCATTTTTATCAAAAGGCTGATATTTGTATTTGGAACAAGTTGAAATAATTTCCTTTTTATATTCTATCGTTATTAGCGAGTTATCGATGGTAAAAGATTGACAATTTACTTGAAAGCCTTCCCTTTTTCCATCTTTAATTTTACTTATAAAATATCCTGACATAGCAATACCTACAGCAATGATTCCCTGCGCTACACCATGGAAAATTATATCACCTTCATGCACATTTTGAAGCATAGCCCAATGAGACGGAACTTTCCCTCCGACATCTTTACACGGGGCCCAAAGATAGCCTTTACTTAGCTCTTCTAAAAACTCCTTCCCTTGAAACGCCCAAAATATACTACGACCTTGATGCCTCACTTCTGGTTTTGAACAATAATTTTGATTCGCCCCTTGTTTTTGCCCACTACATACTTCGCATATATCTACATCATCTGGAATCCAATTGATTTCGCAAACCGGACATTTTTTATACCCCATAATTAACACTCCCTTCTTCACATTTTTCTTCCATGCCACATATAGATTGTGCTTTTTATTTATTATACCAAACTTTGACCGTAAAAGCAATATTTCGCCAAAAAACGTGAAGTCTTTTCATGATTTCTTCTTATCTTCATGCCGCACTGCATAGCGCTCGGCGAGGCGGACGAGGAGGCGTTTGAGGGCTATACTTTCCTTTTCTAAGGCAGCGATTTCCCTGCGCAATGCAGCCTTTTGCGCGGCGTTCCGCATGCGGGCCGCAATGCGTTTGGCGTAAGAAAGCGTTTTGCAAATCTGCCGCAGCTCGTACTTGCGCATGAGGATCTCTTCAAAATAAAAACTGTATGGAAGCCTGCGGCGATGCGCCAGCTCCTTGATCTCCTCTTCGTAACGGTGGAAGGCGTTGCCGGACGGTTCGGGAATAGTTACGGCGCGCCGCTCGACCTCCCGTAAGAGACGCAAACAGAGCAACTGTTCGACCTCATCGGCAAATTCCTGCCTCGCAAAAAATGCCTGTCCATAGCCAGAAAGCTGTGCCAATAGCTCCTCTTTTGTCTCCGAACCGCCCATCATCAGATACCGCACCGTATAGCGCAGCAGTTCGCCCGGGGTAAAGAACCACTTATATAAAAGCGCCAGAAGTTCCCCCTGCGCGCGCAGAAAGAAAGCAAACGCCCGGACGTCGGTATCGTTTTTCATAAAGCGATTCCGCAAAAAACTTTCCCAACCGATTTCAAACGCGAGTTCTTTTTTCGTCCGTTCTCCGTCGTACAGCCGAACGGCATCCATACGCTCATAGATTTTGTCCAATTTGCGAGAAACGGTGGCCTGATTTACCCCGACCATTTTTGCGATCTCGCTCTGCGTATAGCCCTCTCTGTCTGCTCGATAAATGCGCCGTTCGAGAGGCGACAAACAACTGACAGCCGCTCTGCGTTCCATCTCCTCACAGATATCATCGCCAATATAGTGCGTTCTCTTGTCCTCCGCGCGATCTGTCCAAAAATCGATCTCTTCCCCGTCTTCGTTTTCCAATCTCGGAATATCTGCCGTCCATTTCTTGTTGTGTGCGCGACGATCGCTGTTATACTCTTTAATGTCCCGTTTTCGTAAAGCCTTGAACTCCGCTTCGGAAACCTCGATGCGGACATACTGCTTTCCGTCAATGATGATCGTCGGCGTATCGTCGATCTCGCATCGGGTATAGGGATAAAAATAATAGTATCTTCCCTCTCCCGCTTGCTTTTTCTTATGATTTAACCAAAATGCAGTCATATCCATACTGTCATTATAAGATATAATACTGGACAGATATTGTCATATATAAAAAATTTTTTAAGAAATTTTTGAAAGTGTGCATAAAACAGGTGTTCCCGTTGCTTTTATATGGGAGGACATCCCGAAACCAAAAACGCGCAAAGCTCGCAGAAAGGTCTGCGGGCTTTTTGTATGCGCGAAAGGAGTATGCCTATGAGCAAATAAAGGCTTTTGCGGAAAGCCGTTAAACAACCGCGAAAAAACTAAGGGAGGAAAACTATGAAACCATTTACTTTTTACGACATCTATTACACGCCGCTCAAAGCGCTGGACGATAAGCATGCGGGAAAGTTTTTCCGCCTACTCTGCGACTTCCTCGACGGAAAGCAGGTCACGATCGACGCGGAGAGTGATGCGGAAATATCGCCCGAATTTGAACTGTATTGGGAGAGCATTTTAGGCGATCTGGAAACGTACTGCAAATCGGCAGGCAAAAGCTGCGGGCTAGACAAGCGGTACAAGCACTTTCCGTTTCTGCCGTTCTACCGAAAGGCCTTTACCTATTTAAGCGACGGCGAAGGCGGCGCATTCGTCAAAATGATCGGTGCGTATATGTTCGAAAACAAAGCGCCGACAAAGTCTGACGGCGATGCCTTCAAATATTTCAACATCTGCAAACGCAAGCTGGACGAGAGCAAACAGCGGATGCAAAACGGTGCGAAAGGCGGCAGGCCGAAAAAGAATAAAAAACCGCCGCAAGTGAGCCGTGTACCCGAAAAGTGCGACACGTCTGCACGGAAAGAGAACGGAAACCATTCATAAACCGACCACAGAAAAAGCCCCCTGCAAGGGCGAACGGGATACAAAAGCGAAGCGTTGTATCTTAGTGAGATAGAGATACATCGCAAAGCGACGAATCTCGCCGCATCAGGGGAAATTTTTCAATAAATGACTACAGGAGAAACAGCAACATCAATTATCAGGTATTACGCATTAAGAAATTCAAAAAGGGAGACCTTGCCATGATCGGCGCAGAGACGGAACGCACGGCAAAGAGTCACCGCAACGAGGACATCGACAGTGAGCGCACGCCGCTCAACTATTATTTCAAAAAATCGGAAGGCGGGCTTGCGCAGGCTTGGGACAATATGATGCAAAACTTTGGGGCGACCTACAAGGAGACAAAAAAATCGTTTGCCTTTGAGGGGCTCGTCATTACAAGCGGCCACGAATTTTTTACTGAGCGCGGATATGTTCTGGGCGAACCTCTACCCCGAGAATTACAAAAGTTTTTTGAAGATTGTTACGCCTTTGCCCTGCGGCAGATCGGCTATCACGGCACGGATAAGAATATCTTGTCGGCGGTCATTCATTTAGATGAAACAACGCCACATCTGCAACTGTACTATATCCCTATCGTCGATGAAGGAAGAAAAAAGGTTTACGCAAAGGACGAACGCGGCAAAACTTTGCGCAATGCAAAAGGCTCGCCCGTTCAGGCAAAAGACAGCAACGGAAAAAGTATATTTACATCCGCAAAACTGAAACGGCCGAAAGTCTGTTCGTCGGAATTTTGGGAACAGCGCGGCGCGCAAATCTCGTACGGAAATTTGCAGGATGAATTTCATGAGCAGGTCGCATGGCGGTACAGATTGGAGCGAGGCGAGGTCGGAAGCAATAAAAAGCACACGACCAAATATCAATGGAAAAAGCAACAGCAGGAAAAAGAGCTGGCAGAGAAGAACGCCGCACTTACACAGGCGAATTCTCAAATCGAAGAAGCGGACAGGACGCTGCAGGACAAGAACGCAAATATATCCGCGGCAGAGGAAAAATTAGAACAAATACAATTCCGCGCCGACATTGCGGAAGGCAGACAGGCCTATGCAGAAAGAGCGACGCAGCAGCTCGAAAGCGAACGCGAGCGCTTGACGCGCGAAGTTGCACCTCTCACGGCCGCCGCGGAAGCGTTCCGGCAGGCGAGCGAAAAAAAGCCCGACAAAAAGCAGATCCCCGCTCTCCTTGCAGAGAACGCGAGACTTAAAACTGAGTTAAAGTACAGTCATGCAGACCAACACGGGCTCTATGCCGAACTGCGGAAATTGGAAAAGGAGAAAGCAATTCTGAAAAGGGAAGCGGAAATCACGCAGACGCTTATTGCCCACGCACCCGACAAACTGCAAGAGGCAATGGACACTGCCAAACGCCGGCAAGAAAGCAAGCACGCGCCCTTTCGCGGCAATTCGTCGTCATGGACAAAGTAACTTTTTTACAACTGAATATTTCTAAAAAA